>Ga0116193_1002638_pt1 | contig 13485 bp, 13 predicted proteins | sample AD_UKC115_MetaG_FD_89892 | JGI IMG/M metagenome (GOLD analysis project Ga0116193, IMG submission 89892) | Active sludge microbial communities of municipal wastewater-treating anaerobic digesters from Hong Kong - AD_UKC115_MetaG | ecosystem: Engineered > Bioreactor > Anaerobic > Digestate... | reverse complement strand
TAATTTGTAAAAATGTTTTTTGTTGTAGAAAACTCAATAACCTCTTACATCTTTTCCTTCAATAAAATTTAAAAATGCTTTGTTGCAAACTTTGTTGCCACCAGGTGTAGGATAATTTCCTGTAAAATACCAATCACCTTTATTGGTTGGGCAACTATCGTGCAAGTCTTCAATGGTTTGAAATATAACTTGAACAGGAATTTCAACATCATTGGGTGTTATTAATTCAGCAATTTTATTAGAAATTTGTTGTGTAGAAAAAGGTTTGTAAATGTGCCTTACAACATTTTCTGTATGTAGTTGATTATCCCTTTGAAGTTGTTTAATTGTCTGTAGTGTTGTAGAAATAATTTCTTCCTGCTGAGTTTCTTTTAATAATTCTATTGCTGCACGAAATGCAATAAAATCACCCAGTTTACTCATATCAATTCCATAACAATCAGGATAACGAATTTGTGGTGCCGATGAAACAATAATTATTTTTTTAGGTTTTAATCGTGCCAGCATTGTTATTATACTTTGCTTTAAGGTTGTACCACGTACAATACTATCATCAATTACAACCAATGTATCTTCATTGTCTTTTACTGTACCATAGGTTATATCATAAACGTGCTGCACCATTTCGTTTCTGCTCTTATCTTCTGTAATAAAAGTTCTCAGTTTTACATCTTTAATGGCAATTTTTTCCTGACGAATTTTTCTGTTAATCATTTCTTCCAATTTTTCTTGAGTAACATTTCCATTCCAGCTTAAAATTCTATCCACTTTTATTTTGTTTAAATAATCTTCCATGCCTTTTACTAAACCATAAAAAGCAACCTCTGCAGTATTAGGTATATAAGAAAAAATGGTGTGCTTTAAATCGTAATGAATACTTTCTAAAACTGTTTTACTTAAATGATGTCCCAGTGCAATTCTTTCTCTATAAATTTTTTCATCACTACCTCTGCTAAAATAAATTCTTTCAAAACTGCAAGCTCTTCTTTCTTTAGGTTCTATAATTTTTTCAATGCTAAAATTTCCTTTTTCATCAACAATTAAAGCATGTGCAGGTGGTAATTCTTGTACTTCGTGTTGTGCTGTATTAAAGGCTGTTCTAATGGCTGAACGCTCACTTGCAGCAACTATAAATTCATCGTTAATAAAATAATAAGCAGGTCTAATACCATGTGCATCTCTCATTACAAAACTATAACCATTACCTATTAAACCACCAATGGTATAACCACCATCAAATAATGTTACAGCTTTTTGCAATAATTTTTTTATGTGGGCATTGTTGGGATTTTCTTCATCTTCCTTAATTAAAAAATGATGAATGGTTTCCATCATTGCAGCTAAATCGCTTTGTTTTTGAAACTCACCTGGGTTAATGTTTAATAAATCATACAACTCATCGGTATTTACTAAATTAAAATTTCCTGCAAGAGCAAGATTTCTACCAGGCTGTAAATTTCTTTTTATAAATGGATGGCAAAATTCTACATTATTTTTTCCTTGTGTTCCATAACGCAAATGCCCCAACATCAACTCTCCTAAAATGGGTAAATGACCTTTTAATAATCCTGGGTGTTGTTTAATTTCTGGTTGATATTTTTCGAGCTCTGTAAGCTCTTGATTAACTTTAGAAAAAATATCTGCAATAGATTGTGGTGCAATGCTGCGAATGCGATGTAAAAAAGGATACCCTGGCTCTACATTTAATTTTATTGTAGCAATACCAGCTCCATCTTGTCCACGATTGTGTTGTTTTTCCATTAATAAATACAGCTTATTAATGCCATACATGGCTGTACCATATTTTTGAAGATAATAAGAGAAAGGTTTTCTAAGCCTGATATAAGCTAAACCACATTCGTGTTGTATTGCATCGCTCATGAAAGAAATTTAAAAGAAAGGAGCAAAGGTACACTACTGCTTTTATAAGTATTATTTTTTTGAAAACAAAAGCGTAAAGAATGTGTATATTTTATTTTTTTAAAAAAACATATATACTACAATGTAGTATTACTTTCCTTGAAGTTGATAAATATTCAAGCCTTCTTTTGTAAGTACATACAATAAATCATTGCCTTGCAAAACCTTTGTAGCATTGATTAAATCAATATTGGTGGTATAAATATTTATGTTAGGTAAAGGTGGTTGTAATAAATAAAAATGATTGACATTTCTTCCTACTAAAGTTTTATTGTTTACTTGCACATCTTTCCAATTCTCTGTATTGAATTTGCTTTTCAAAGCTCCATAATAATCAAAAATCAACCAGCCTTTTTCTTCATTATACAAATACAGCATACCATTTGAGTCAATCATGGTTGATGGGTTATAAGCATCATCAAACAACAATCTAAAATCTGTGGTTTTCATTACAAGTTTTCCATAATCATCTATTTTTTTTATGCTGGCATCTAATTCATCAAAAAGCCAAATATTGTTATCATAACTTTGAGCAATAGTTTTTACTTCTACAATATTTAAAGAACGTAAGTCTATTGTATTTCTTCTGCTTAAAAATCTATCTAATACCAAAATGGTAGAAAAGTCTTTATAAAAAATTAAAATTTTTAAGGGGTTAGAAGCATCAATAAAACTAATATTACCGTATTGCTTTACATCGTTGAAAACGCTTACTACACTTAAGTTTGCATCATATTTTTTTAATTGATTATTGTCAGTTACTAAAAAAATATTTCCTAAATTATCTACTGTAAAATTGATAAAATTCCCTTTGATTGATTTTTGTAAACTGAAATTTATAGTAGTATCATTTGCAAAAACAGAAGTAAAGCAAAAACAAAAAATGAATAACCAACTATACTTTAGTTTTCCCATTTTTTTAATTCTAAGGTTTCGTTATTTAAAACAGCATAAGTGAAATTTTTTATCCAATCGCCAAGATTTACATAATAACTTTCGTTGTTTAATGCTTGTTTAATGGGGTAATGCCTGTGCCCAAAAATAAAATAATCGTAATGCTTTTTTTTCAGTTCTTCTTTACAAAATATAAAAAGCCACTCTTTGTCTTCTCCTAAAAAATGCTCATCGGCTGAGCCTGTTTTTTCTCTGCTTTTTCTACTGAAATAATTTGCAACACCCATACCTATTGATGGATGAATAGCACCAAACAACCACTGACAAATTTTATTTCTAAAAATTTTTTTGAGAAATTTATATCCATGATCGCCAGGACCTAAACCATCTCCATGAGCAACGAAAAGTTTTTTGCCGAATCGTTCAATACTAATAGGTTCAAAATAAATTGAAATGTTTAGTTCTTTTTGAAAATAATCTTTCATCCACATATCATGGTTGCCCACAAAAAAATGTATAGGAATACCAGCATCTGTTAGTTCTGCCAATTTACCAAACAATCTTGTATAACCCTTTGGTACAGCAGTTTTATACTCATACCAAAAATCAAACATATCGCCCAAAATAAAAATTTCAGCAGCATCTTTTTTAATACTATTTAAAAAAGCAACTATCTTTTTTTCTCTTACAAGACTGTCAGGAAAGTTGGGAGCTCCTAAATGAAAATCGGAAAGAAAATAAATATTTTTTGTTGTAGAAAATTCAGTCATTAACTGCCTTTTTGTTGTTCAGAAAAAAACTGCAATACATCGCCACTCTCAATAATTGTTTTTCCATCAACACTGCCATTATACCAATAAACCCATGCCTCAATTTCTTTATTATTATCAAGAAATACTATTGTTTTTTCTCTTTGAAATAAAGGCTTTTCACCTTCTTCTACACTTACTCCTTCATAGTCGTCTAATTGAGCAATGGCAAAACTAAATTCATCAATATTGTTGATAGCATACAATTCTCCTATCAAAAATTTATTTTCAGAAGTTGGTTTTGCAACTGGGTGCGTTCCCATGTTGTACAATAATCCTTTTACTTTAGCATGGCTTGCAACCAAATTAAAATAACGACTTACATAATTATACATGGGGTTTTTGAAACCACTACGCAACGACCCATAAACAAATAAAAATACTGTTTGCATAACGCTAAGATACGTTGCTAATACTATATTTAATTAAGCAGCTTATTAATTTTGAAATGTTTAAGGTTTCTGAAAAAGAATAGGGTAAGGAGTAGCACATTCAATAGGCTAAATTTTTTATGTTATAACCCGCCCAGACTTGTTAAAAATCCAAATTTTAAAAAGAATTTTTATAGCGACATACTTTGGCGTTACATAGAAATAGTTTTGTGGCAGAAATTAAAAACAAAGCAAGAATGCAAACAAATAATTTAACAATTAGCTCAACAACTGACAGACATTTTGAGCTTGAAAAAACATCAGCTAAAATAAGCCTATCCGAAATTTTTTCCAGAAGAGACAGGTCATACCTTAATGAGTTTACGCTGTTTGTTGCTCACTTTAACAGTATTCCTAACTTCATTAGTGAAATATGTATTAACTGTAAAAAAGCCAATAATTGGTTTGTAGAAAATTACGCATCAGAAGTAAAGGAAAATTATTATAACAGGAGATACTACAGAGGTAGTAAGAAAGCTGAACTTGATGATATTTTTTATTTCCTCTATGAGGATTTACTTGTTTACTTTGATACGGAAGGCTCAATAGTTCGTTTTCTATATCGCAAAACTGGCCTATCAAAGATTGAAGAAATTATAGCAGGCATTCACAAATTCAAAAAAAAGAAACAAAAGCAAAAGCCAGAAATTTCATTGCTTGTAAATACTTTAACAGGCATTGAAACAAAATCCTTAAAAATTACTAAACCCAAATTAAATATTGAGGACAATTACAATAATGATTTTAAAGAAATTCATCAAACAATTTTAAAAAGACTTTCCCGTAAGAATGATAAAGGCTTGGTTCTGCTACATGGTAAACCAGGAACAGGTAAAACCTCTTACATCCGCTATCTAATTTCTTCATTGAAAAAGAATGTAATTTTTTTACCTCCAAATATGGCAAGTGCAATTACAAATCCCGACTTGATTTCTATTTTAATTGACAATCCAAATTCAATTTTTGTAATTGAAGATGCAGAAAATATTGTGGTTGATAGAGAGCAAGACGGAAATTCTCCAGTATCTGCTTTACTAAACATATCAGACGGACTTCTTGCAGACTGTTTGAATGTTCAAATTATTTGCTCGTTTAATACTGACATTTCAAAAATTGACAGTGCTTTAATGCGAAAAGGGCGATTGATAGCAAAGTATGAATTTAAAGAATTAGAAGTTGAAATAGCACAACAACTGTCAAACAAATTGGGCTTTAATACAAATATCAACAAGCCAATGACTTTAACATCAATTTATAACCAAAATGAAAAAGATTTTCAACAATCAAGAAAATATAATCCAATAGGGTTTCAAGCAATAAACAATAACAGGTTAGCCGAAAACTGAACAGAATAAACAATCATTAAAAAAATGGAAAAAATAGAAATAAACAACTTCGAACTAAGCTATGATGGTATGTACTTCATCGAATGGGATAATCATAAAATTAGAATTTTTCTAGAACTCAATGCAATTCTCAAAATGATTGAGATAGAGGGTCTAACTTTTGAAGATATTGACAATAGTATTAAATCTTGGAATCCAATAAAATTCTCTAAAGTAACAATGACTGTTACAGGCGAAGATAAAGGAGGCAAGCTAACATTATTGACATCCGATATGTCTGATGAATATCTTGGCAAAAAAAATCTTACAATGATTGATATCGAATTAAAGGATATTAGATGACAAACTCTTTTACCGCCATAGATTTTGAAACAGCACACTCGCAAACTTGGAGTATTTGCCAAGTGGGATTGGTGCGTGTAGAAAACGGAATTGTTTCCGAAAAAATTTCTATGTTAGTTCAGCCACCAAAAAATTTTTATTGGAACAAGTTTATAGACATACACGGCATTACACCTGAACATACACATACAGCACCAACGTTTGAAATAATTTGGCAAAAAATAGAGCCATTTATCAAAGAACAAATTGTTGTTGCTCACAATGGTTTTGGGTTTGATTTTCCTTGTCTAAAAAACGCATTAGCGTATTATGATATTGCCGAACCTATTTATGAAAAACATTGCACCTACAAATTGTACAAAAAGAATTTAGCTACGCTTTGCCAAGAACACAATATTTTGCTAAACCACCACGATGCTTTAAGTGATGCAAACGCTTGTGCAGAGTTATTTTTAATACATTTGCAAAAATAATTATTAAGAATGGCAGAATTGATTTATAATATAAAAGATATTTTTTCAACAAACAATTCAGATAGCTGTTTGATGGTATATGATGCTGATAAATTTTACATTGCAGCTTATCAAAGAGGATATAAATGGTCTTCTGATGAAAGTGGTGCTGTAACCATACTTTTAAATGATTTGTGGGATGCTTTTCAAGCATTTCAAAGGCAAGAAAGAAAAGAGTATTATTTACAATATATTACACTCAAAAAGAATATTGAAAGACGACATTTAGAAGTTATAGACGGTCAGCAAAGACTAACTACTTTATCTATATTATTATCCATATTTTCTCTTAAACTTGAGATTGATAATATTTCTAAGAACAAATTAGAATATGCAATTCGTGAAAATTTCTTTGAAAAACACATCTATACTTCAAATTATTTAAAAGATTTACTAAATAAGCAATGGGATAATGAGCAAGGGTTGATTTTTTCTGCTGATGAGAAAATTAATACGCAAGATGTTTATTATTTATTTAATGCAACAATAAAAATCAATGAATTTTTATCAAATGATGAAGTAACCAAACAAATAAAGTCTTTTTATCGATTTGTTTTAAATAATGTAAAAATTATCGTAAACGCAGTTGACCATATTTCCAGTGAAAAAGTATTTAGTAATCTAAACAGCAATAAAGTGCCACTCACAGAAGCAGAACTCATAAAAGGGCTATTACTTACAAAGTATAGTAGATTATATAATATTAATGAAGAGAAAAAGCATTTCCGTGAAATTCTTGAAATGCGTTTGTCATTGGGTCGTCAATGGGATGAAATTACAAGATGGAGTAATCAACCAGTAATAAATTCATTTTTTTTTAAAGGAGAAGAGGGAATGACAGCTTTATTAACCTTAGTTGCCATACAAAATGGGTATAAGGTTGAAAAAAAGACAAATACAAATGATTATCCTTTGTTTAATTTTTATCACAAATTCGGGAAAACAGAAACGGCATATCAAAACTTAATATCAACTTATTCAGTATTGAATGATTGGTTTAATGAAGATAAAGTGTTTAACCTTCTTGGATATTTATTCTTCGCTAAAGGTTCTAATAAGACGATAAAGGACTATTTGTCAAAAATAAAATTATCAAAATCCGAATTATTAAAAAATCTTACCAAAGATGTTAAATCACTTATTCCTCAAGATACAGAACAGTTATTTTATGGCAACGATCAAGATAATGAAATCCATAGAGTTTTACTTGCAATAAATGTGTTTTCTGATGGAGCAAATAACCGTTTTAACTATCATAGGTTTATAGTAGATAAATGGACGCTTGAGCATATTTTCCCTCAAACACCAGAAGGGAAAGGACAAGTTTTAAAAGAAAAAGATAAGCAAATTATACTTGAAGTTTTAGGAGAAAAGGCAACAGATGAAATAAAACAGATTTTAGAAAAGCCAGAACGAACCACCGAAGAAAAAGAGATTTATCAAACTGCCTTAAAAAGCATTGGTAACCTAAATTCTATTGGAAATATGTGTTTGCTGACTGATAAAGATAATTCTTCCAATGGGTGTGGATTTTTTGATGAAAAAAGAACAAATATTTTAGAAAGAATCCTTAAAGGAAGTTTTGTACCCAAACATACATTTGATGTTTTTAGTAAAATGATTTTTAAAACTACCCCAGGTGACTTTGAAAGATGGACAAATGATAATATTACAAATCACTCATCAATTATTAAAACAACTATTGACAATCTAAACTTTGGCTAAAGATGAAAGCAGGGAAATATAGTGTAAAAGAACTTTGTAATAATAGATATGTAGAGCAAATTATCATACCCGAAATACAGCGTGACTATGTTTGGGGTAAAAAAGAAGTTGAGGGGTTGTTAAATTCAATCAAAGAAGATTTTGTAGAATTCAAAAAAGGAATTGAATTAAATCTAATTCCACAAGAGGATGAAGAAATAAAAAGAGCATTTGAACAATACTATAAAAAGCAAAAATATTCTTGTAATATTGGTTTCATATATGCCTACAATGACCCGGAATATAGCGGTAAATATTTTCTGATAGATGGACAACAAAGGCTAACTACTATCTATTTATTGCTTTTGGTTTTGGCTTCTGAAAAATCAGAGTTTAGAGATAAATTTATTAAGTTATATACGCTTAATGGGTTACCTATCATAGATTATAGGGTTCGGGAAGCATCACATTTTTTACTGAAAGAAGTTGTATCTAATTATTCTGATAAAGGAATTGATATCAAAAATCAATCTTGGTTCTATAAAGATTATGAAAGTGATAAAACAATTTGTTCAATAGTAGAGAATATAGAAGTTATAAAACGGTTTCTTATTAAAGAAGATATCATTAATGACGATTTTATTAATTACGTTCAAGACTATATAGAATTTTGGTACTTTGATACAAACATAAGTGAACAAGGCGAGGAGCTTTATATTTATATGAATGCTCGTGGAGAACAAATGCAAGAGAACGAAAATGTAAAAGCCGATTTATTAGGAAAGCTTAAAACATCAGTAGAAAGCACATTGACACTTTCTGAATTAAAAAATAATTGGGGCTCAAAATGGGAAGAATGGCAACAGTTTTTTTGGGTAAATAGAAAAGATAATTCTAATGCAGATAAAGGTTTTAATGAATTCATAAATTGTATAGCCGGTCTTGAAAATTATTTACAGTCATCTAAATTAATTTATTCAAAAGAAGATTTTGAAAATAATGAAAGAGGCAAAAAATATCAAATTGCTTATTCGGATATTTTGAACCAATTTGAAGAAAACGGGCTTGAAAAATTATTGGGCTATATAGAGGGTTTAACTTATTTTTTCAACAAAGAAAACATAACGAAGTTCAAGAGTAATTACAATAATATAACTTGGATTGAAAAGTGTCTATCTGAAATTTTATCAATTTTAAATACAACTTCTACTAATTGGTTCGCAGATATTAAAGACCCTAACAGAGGGCTTGAGCACAGTAGAATGGTTTTTATTTGGTCTTTGTTACATTATATGAATACAAGAGATAAAGTTTCAAGAACAAATACTGAAAATTTCCGAGTACTAAGATTGTATTATGTACGGTTTAAAAACTATAATCGTTCCGTACTAAGTATAGCTGTAGATATTAAAAATATCAATCAATATGGGCCATGTAAAATTGTTGGAATAGAGGAAGAAAATAAAAAGAATTCTTGGTACACAGATAAAATTAACCCAAATGAAATAAGAGAATTTGAAGAACTCATTTGGAGCATAGAAGACCACCCACTCAACCTTGATGGGAGAGATGCAAAAGCAATAAACTGTTCTCATTTAATTGATTTTGACAAAGAACCTTCAATAGAGGATTTAAAGCTAATTCGTGATAAGTTTTATGAATTATTTCCACTATCGCAAAATGGAAAAATTGAGGAAATAAATTTTAAAAAGCTCATTAATATCTTATTGTTTCACGGTGAATTTTGGGAAAGAGTTAGCCCTTGGTACTGCTATAACTATTATTTTGGAAATTGGAAAAAAATAATCAGAAACATAGATACAAAATCTGATGTTTTTAAGAACTTTTTTGATGACTTTAAAAACAAATCTTTAGATAATTTACACAATGAAAAAATAGTTGCATTTGATGTTGATTTTAGTACAAAAGATTTTGCACAACAAATAAAATGGTATGTATCACAGCTAAAAGAAGCGTCTTGGAGCCAGGGTTTGTATATAGTATATGAACACTATAACTATCCGAATCCTGATTCAAAATTCTTTAACACTAAAGCAATCCTTAACACTAAAGGTGATTTTAAAGGTGGGGCACCACAGATGCTCTCTGAATTACTTCAGTAAAATTAATTATGTCAAAAAGAGGCTACATATCTCGATACCTGCTTATTCTTAAAAAGTTGAAAGTGAAACCTTACTCAACTTATGAGGAATTACAAATCTATATTGAAAATCAGTTTGACTATTTGCAAATGCAAGACGACACGTTAAATATTGGCTTTTCTAAACGGACACTTCAAAGAGATATAAAAGAAATCAGAAACGTTTTTGGAATTGATATTGAATATTCAAAATCCAATAAAGGTTATTACATCAGCCAAAGCGAAACAGAGAATATGAATTTTCAAAGAATGATGGAGGCTTTTGACATGTTCAATTCTTTAAACCTTGCACAAGATTTAACACCATTTATTCATTTGGAAAAGCGAAGACCGCAAGGAACTGAAAATTTATATGGTTTGCTTCATGCAATCAAAAACAGGTTTAAAATCATATTCACTTATCAGAAATTTTGGGAAGAAGAATTAAGCCAGCGTTTGGTAGAACCTTACGCTTTAAAGGAGTTTAAAAACCGTTGGTATATCATTGCAAAAGACTGCAAAGACAATAACATCAAAAGCTTTGCTCTTGACCGATTGACAAACCTTGAAATTACAACTCAAACGTATCAATACCCCGACAACTACAGCATTGAGCAAAGTTACCGTTACTGCTTTGGTATAATTAGCCCAAATGACGAAGAACCGCAAGATATCATTTTATCATTTGACCCATTTCAAGGTAAGTATATCAAGACTTTGCCGTTACACGAAACACAACAAGTTTTGGTGGACAATGACAAAGAAACAAGAATTAAGCTCAAACTTTGTTTGACACACGATTTACTTATGGAATTGCTTTCTTATGGCGACAATATGAAAGTAATTGAACCAAAATCATTAGCAGATGAAATCAAAGAGGCACATAAAAACGCATATAAACAATATTAGCCGACACACAAGGTCAAGCACAACTATTTTTTAGAAATATTTTGCGATTTGTAGCAAAATGTGCTAACTTTAGCAAAATTTATCTTGAATGATTTCTGCCCATAATTACAATAGAATGTCTGAATGGATTAACGACTGTCTATCCAAAGGAAAGCTATCGTTTAGCCTAATGGAAGTTAAATCAGCTTTTAAAAATGATACCGATATTACAATTAAGTTTGGTTTAAATCGCTTGGTTCAGAAACAAAAAATTGTTTCCATTTTCAAAGGTTACTATCTAATTATTCCACCACAATATTCTGCAAAAGGTATTTTGCCTCCTGCCCTTTTCATTGACGAATTGATGAAACATTTGAAACGTAATTATTACATCGCTCTTTTAAACGCAGGTGCTTTACACGGTGCAGGACATCAGCAACCGCAAGAATATTTTGTGATTACAGAATATCCCGTGTTGCGACCAACCAACAAACGAGGAATTAAAATCAATTACATCAGCACAAAACTATTTCCACCCGAAACCTTGCTTGAAAAAAAGAAAACAGAAACGGGGTACATCACCGTTTCAAATCCGATTTTAACGGCTGTTGATTTAATTAACTACGAAAAACGAATTGGCGGTTTGAACCGTGCTGTTACTGTTATTAATGAATTGTTGGAAAATGTAAAGCCGAAAGAAATCACGCAGGAATTGGTTGCTTATGCTAACACAACAACTTTGCAACGCTTCGGTTTTATTTTGGAAGAAATTTTAGGCAAACAAAATCTTGCCGATAAATTGTTTTCGCTTTGCCAGAAAACAGACATTACATTTTATCAAATTCCATTGAAAGCATCGGGTGAAAAAATGAAAGAGCCAATCAATGAAAAATGGAAAATTACGATTAACACAGATATTGATTTTGAAGAATGATACCACAAGCATTTATAACAGAATGGGGAAATTTTGTTCCTTGGAAAACAAACGAACAAGTAGAACAAGATTTGATTATTTGCAGAGCATTAACCGAAATTTTCAGCAACAAATTTTTGGCAGATAGTTTGGCTTTCAGAGGCGGAACGGCTTTGCACAAATTGTATTTACAGCCACAGCCACGCTATTCGGAAGATATTGATTTGGTTCAAATTCGTCCCGAACCGATTAAAGAAACCATACAGCAACTTCAAAAAGCATTGTCGTTTTTAGGCAAATCAAATGTAACACCCAAAAAAGACAACAACACGATTTACTACAAATTTGAATCGGAATTTCCACCTGTTCAGATTTTGAAATTGAAAGTAGAAACCAATTGCCGTGAGCATTTTTCTGTTTTGGGTTGGGAGAAAAAAGACTTTGAAATTTCATCAAGTTATTTCAGTGGTAAATGTGCTTTTACAACATACAAATTGGAAGAATTGTTGGGAACAAAATTGCGTGCATTGTATCAACGCAGAAAAGGCAGAGATTTGTTTGACCTTTGGAAAGCCTTGACAACAGCCAAACCTGACACTGACTTGATAATTCAATGCTACAATGAGTATATGAAATTTTCGTTGGACAAACCAATACCAACGAAAAAAGAATTTTTATTGAACATTGAACGCAAAAAAACCGACAGCGAATTTTTAGGCGACACCGTTGCGTTGCTACGACCTAACGAAAACTATAATCAAGGCGAAGCGTTTGAAATTGTAACAGAAACACTAATTGAAAAAATGTAAGAATATGGCACTTGACAGTTTACAAACAGTAGATATAATAGAGGCATTAGAAAATTTTGTTGAACGAAAAAGACCACCTGAACACATCAGAACAAAGTTAGACATTGGTTATAGAATAGACGGTCAAGACGTTTTTATTTTTGAAATCAGACCGCAATGGAACAATCTCGAAATAATACGAGAATACTCCATTGCCAAAGCGACTTTTGTGAAGTCAAAAAATCATTGGAAAGTTTTTTGGATGCGATCCGACTTAAAATGGCACAGTTACGAACCTATGCCAACAGTTAAAACAATTCGTGAATTTGGAAAAATCGTTGAAGAAGATAAACATCATTGTTTCTTCGGATAAGACAACACACAAAATAAGCACATTTACTTACGTCTTTTTTATTTTCCCAAAAGTGTTCTTGATTTAAAAATTGCAAACCTCATAAATCGTCATACAATGGAGATGCTAACAAAAATGCTGTACAAATACGAATATAAAACTTATCAATAAAACTATTTTTAATTTATCTTAAAGCTACTTGTCTATCAGTATCTAATTTTAATAAAATAAAAATTAAAACAGTAAAAGTTAATAAAGAAGAACCTCCATAACTTATTAAAGGCAAAGGAATACCAATGATAGGAAACAAACCTATTGTCATACAAATATTTACAGTAATGTGAAAGAATAAAATACTTGCTACACTATAAGCATATACTCTACTAAATGTACTACGTTGCCTTTCTGCAACTCGTACAATTCTAAAAAGAAGTAATAAGTAAAGC
>Ga0116193_1002636_pt1 | contig 13492 bp, 12 predicted proteins | sample AD_UKC115_MetaG_FD_89892 | JGI IMG/M metagenome (GOLD analysis project Ga0116193, IMG submission 89892) | Active sludge microbial communities of municipal wastewater-treating anaerobic digesters from Hong Kong - AD_UKC115_MetaG | ecosystem: Engineered > Bioreactor > Anaerobic > Digestate... | reverse complement strand
GGTTTGGCTTTGGATATAGGGGTTCCTGGTGCCAGGAATTCAGCTGATTCTTCCCATTTTAAGTTATCTTCCAGGCCAAGTATCTCCCTCATTTCCTGGGATTTAGATGGAAGATAAGGAGTTATAACCATACTTATCACCTTGGCCAGCTGATTACAGAGATAGAGGGTAGTGGCAGCCCTATCACTTTCTTCCTTGACAGTTTTCCAGGGTTCCTGGTCGTTGAAGTATTTATTCCCCAATTTAGCCAGTTTAACAATCTCTTTAAGACCTTCCCGGAAATCGAAATTTTCAATACATTCCGCTACCCTACCGGGGGTGGTGTTGATCTCTTCAACCAGTTCCAGATCCATCTCGTTGTATGAACCAGGTTCTGGTAGGACTCCCTGGAAGAACCGGTGGGTAAAGGAGAAGGTACGGTGCATGAAATTCCCCACCACATCGGCCAGTTCATCATTGACCCTTCTCTGGAAGTCATCCCATGAGAAGTCCGTGTCCCGGGTTAAGGGTGCGTTGGCCACCAGGTAGTACCGCAACAGATCTGCATGGAATTTTTCCATGAAATCAGAAGCCCAGATCACCCAGTTCTTACTGGTTGACATTTTACGACCCTCCAGTGACAGGTACTCTCCGGCCACTATGTTGTAGGGAAGTTCGCAGTCATGGGCCAGGAGCATGGCCTGCCAGAATATGGAATGGTGGTAAATAATATCCTTACCAATGAAATGCACTGCCCGATCATCCCAGTAGGGTTTCCATGCTTTGTTTTCACGGCGGGACCACTGTGCAGCGGAAGAGATGTATCCTAAAAATGCCTCTCCCCACACATAGATTATCTTACCCTCAGCATCATCCAGGGGGACAGGTATGCCCCAATCCATATCCCTGGTGAGTATCCAGTCCTTCAAGCCCTCATTTATCCATTGCATGGCATAATTACGGACATTAGCAGGTAAAACCGGATTAATCTCAATGACTTCCTTTAGTTTATCCTGAAAATGACTTAAACGGAAATAGTACTGTTCTGACTCCCTTACTTCTGGTTCACTGTCACAGATAAGGCAGTGTGGTTCCACCAGCTGCACTGGTTCCAGGTGGCGGCCACAAGTCTCACAGTGGTCACCACGGGCTCCCTCCCCACCACAATGAGGGCAGGTACCCTCCACGTAGCGGTCCGGGAGGAAACGTTCGCACTGGGAACAGTAAAGCTGTTTAATGGTTTTAGGGTAGATACAATCTTTCTGGTAAAGATCTAAAAAGAAGTTCTGTGATATTTCATAATGGAGGGGGTCGGTGGTTCGGGAGAAGTTATCAAAGGAAATATCTGATAATTCCAGGTCCCTTCGTATCAGTTCCCAGTTGCGGGTGGCAACATCCAGAGGTGATACTCCTTCCTTTTCAGCCTGAACAGCGATGGGTGTTCCATGTTCATCAGTGGCACACACAAATAGCACATCAGTGCCCTTCATCCGATGATAACGGGCATAAATATCAGCAGGTATGTAGGTTGAACGCAAGTGTCCTAGATGGCAGGGGCCATTGGCGTAGGGCAGTGCGCAGGTGATAAATACTTTATTTGAATCCTCACTCAAAGATATTCCTCCTATAATCTCCTTGTTAAGCATGATACGGCATATTTTAACTTAGATATCTATTTTTAAATATTTATTAACCATCTTACAGTAAAAACTCTGTTGGAGTTGATGATAAAGAATAATATCTATTTTTATCTAATTTCTATATAAGATTTATCCATTAATCTACCTTCCCCTTGCGGGTGTTGTTAACACCTTTACCCATAAACCTTCGAGAAGGGTAATATTCAATAAAAGATGAGAATAAAACGGGGCAGGAACAACTTTCCAGTCATCTTCTTAACTATTGATTCTGGATAAATAAAAAAGATTGTTATAATATCTGAAACACCCTAACAATAAATTTTTTTAACCCGGTAAACAACACATTAAATCATGGTTTCCATCTCTTTTTTAAACCCCCTCTCACCCGAGGGGAAGGATATTGTAAGGGAATTAGGCAGCTTTGATGGCATATCCCAGGATATACCAGAACTACGTCGGCTGGTAACCCGTAATCCATATCAAGAAATAGTTGCTGATGAAGAAATACCCTCCAACTACTTGGAGTTGGCCCTGAAAAGGATAGAATGGTATGTTAAGAAAAAAAATGACCGGGAATTTAACAGCCGGCGATATTCATTCTTATCAGACCAGACCATAACCAAATATGACGTTATTTCATTTTATTTACTGTGCCAGTCAATTGGGGTTAAATTCGGACCTAACTCCCGTGAAACACGGGTTATGGTTGAAGCCCAGGGGGATCTGGTCCAGGAAAGGCTGGGAAAATTAAGCCTACAGGAAGGCCGGTTAATGGTGGACCAGTCTCTGCAACTCTTACTGAAGGGAGACACTGTTCACTGGACATTTTTCCAGGAATTATTGAGCACCCGTAAAATACGCCTCACCGAACTGGTTCTTGACCAGGGAGAGTTAATATTGAACCAGGAGGACTTCATTGATCGTTTTGGATCCAGGATCAAGCACCGGAATCCCAGCAGCATGTACCAGCTTTTAATTGGGGATGAACTCAAGGAACTACTCATGGTCAAAATGATCATGCAGGAAACCGAGGACTACATCAAACAGGTACATGAAAAGGCCAGGATCATGGTGGAACCCAACCCTATCCTACTGGAACTAGCTGAAGAGGTTGCTGAGATCCTGGCCGAACCAATGCAAAGTTACGGTTATGATTCGGGTCGGGGTGGTGGACCAATGAAGGCCGGACCACTGAACAGCCAGGCATTCCCTCCCTGCGTGAAAAAGGCATTGGAGGGTATAAAATCCGGAGGAAGGAATGATGCCATTGTACTATTCATGACTCCCTTCGTATCCTATGCCAGACTCTACCCTGATGTTTTCCGAATGAACCTGTCCAAACGGATCTCTGATCAGGACCCCCAGCTTGAGATCACTCAAAACGAGATTTTACCCCTGATCTACGAAGCTGCCCAGCGCTGCGTACCCCCATTATTTGAGGATCAGCCTCAGGAAAAGGTTAATATCAACGCTAAACTGGGATTTGGAATGCACTCCGAACTTAAAATGGAACACGAAGGTGAAACCACCTGGTACACTCCTATGAGCTGTGAAAAGATAAAACTGCACCTACCTCATCTTTGCCGACCCGATGATGTCTGTAAAAAGATAGGAAATCCCTTAAGCTATTACAACCGGATGCTATGGGAAGTTAGAACCCTTAAGCCGGCCGATGATTCAGGAAGTACCACTGACAGTGCTGAAAATAGTTCTGAGGGAGTTGATGAAAATAACGGTTCCCCGGGCAAAGGCGGAACAACACCGGATAAACCAGGGGGGGTATGATAACTTATGGAACTGAAACCCGCAACCCCCAACGAACGCCGGCAGTACTACCGGGAAGAATGGGATGTTAAAAATGTCCCAGACTTCATTCGCAATACTCTTATACAGAGGGAGTTCGGTTTTGACCATATAGGCCGCGGACCTAATGACCGCTACCGTGTATTTCGCAATTCTGATGATCTGAGGAAATTCATGCGGGTTAGAACACCATTTGCCGCCTATTCATCGGTAGCATTTTATAACAATCCCAAACGCAGGGGAGGATGGATCAAGGCAGAATTAGTTTTCGACGTGGATGCCAAGGATATACCCGTAAGAACCTGTGGATGTGATAACGTCTGTGAGATATGTTTAAACCAGGCCAAGGATATTGTCATGGGACTGTTGGACACCCTTCAGGGAGATCTGGGACTGAAAAACATTAACGTTGTGTACTCGGGCCGTGGTTATCATATAAGGGTCTTGGATGATGCAGTGATGGCCATGGACAGTGATGTACGTAGCCAGATCGTTAAATATTTAGTGGGTGCTGATGTCCCCCGCAGTGAATACTCCAGCCACGGAATGAAATACAACTTGGAACACTTCACCATACCCTTTGGCTACCCTCAGGTATTCACCCACCGGGTAAAACAGGCCCTGTTAAACCTGACTCCTGATACAGAAATCGATGATGTCAGTAAGGATATAAAAAAAGCAGTTATAAAAAACCGTGAATTACTCCATGATGACCAGTGGGGAATATTCCGCAAAGCAATCGGACCCGTAAGGTACGCCCGGTTGGTTAAGGGTATTGCTTCCTTAAACCTGACATTGGTAGATGCCAAGGTTTCAATTGATCTGAAAAGGATTTTAAGATTACCCTCATCTCTACATTCCGGAGTGAGCATGAAATCCACCCTCATCAAGAATCTGGAAACATTCGACCCCTTCCAGGATGCAGTACCTAAATTTGTTTACGAAAGGGATGATAAGTAGAGTTTTTTTATTTTAAAAAAAATTAAGGGTTATTAGCAGGTTAATGGTGATAATCCGCTTTAATCCCGAGTTAAAAGCTCACTTTTATGAAGATAACTGTACAGGAATTTCATCACATCCTCGTCGACATCTTCAGCAATTAACAGGCCCAGAACATCCACCAGATTGTACTTTTCCAGTAGTTTCTTCTTTAAATGTTTACCCACACGGAGATTCCGGATCCCGCCAGGGGTGAGTATCTCCTGAATAAGGGACTCTGCATCCTGATATTCCCTTCTGGTGAGTGTAAACCATCGTTCACCTTCTACCCATGATTTTGGATGCTTTTCTAGGAACCTTTTGGTGTTATCATCATCCCACACTTGGGGTCCCGAGTACTTCCGGAAGGGAGTTAACTTCCACGTGTTCATTTCCAGGAGTATTATGCCGGTGGTGTCTTCATCACTCCAGGAATCACTCCCCATAACTTTAAAGTCCTCATTTTCCAGGATCTTCACCAGGGATTTTTCAGTCTTCTGGATTTGGGGATGCAGGGCATCAGCAGGAATATTGGGGGTGTGGAAGGCCAGGAGAACTGAATGGGTTTTTCTTTCTTTAAATGCATCCCTCAATGTTTCCCGGTCATATTTTAAGGTTTTAGGATAAAAATATGATTTTTTAGGGTTTTCCAGGAAGTTACTTGCTGCCACCCTGAACTCAGCCATCTTCTGCAGTGTCAGTGCTGCAGAAACATTCCGGTTCTGGTCAGTAGGGTCCACCACTATCAGGGGATCCTTAAACTGGGCCCCGGTACCGAAGTTCATAAGATCTATTTTGTATCCTGGTTTCCACTCTTCAATTGCACCTTCCAGAACCTTCAGGAACGAACCGTAGCGGATAACCAGCAATTCACACAGGTAGCCGGAAAATCCACCCACCTTGAACTCTGAACCGTAGGTTCCCACCATCTTCATGAACCGTTTTAAAAGCCGGACTTCTTTTGTCTGTTCTGGCCTTAAATTATCCACCACAAATAGGGTGTGTAGCAGAGTTCGGTCCACCGCAGATTTGAGTTCACTGGAATCGGTGATGTCATAGCAGGGTACTAAATCCACCTCATAACCCTCAATAAAACCAGTGAGGTAAGGGTGGGAAGCATAACGTTCCTCATAAGTCCCATCAGCTTCATCTACGCATTTATGGGCCAGTTCTAGACCCTGGCTCTTCAGATCATCCAGGGAAGTGGTGAGGGGGAATTTAATGAAAATATCGATGTCCAGACCCTTACCTTCTTCAGAGTTATTGGATAGCCAAGTGTTCTTGGCCACTGAGCCCAAGAGTACTGCTTCTGCATTGATACTCAGATTATTAGCATTTTTATTGATTATGTCCTTTAATTTATCTGCTAAACCTCTAACTTTCACTACCTCTTCCTTTGAGGGTTCAATATCCTTTAATATTGGGTTAAAATCAATCACTTATAATTACCTCTAAGCTGACTTTTGGCCATGTTTTTCTTTTTTTAAGGGGTTAATTTATTAAATCAACTGTATATTGGATTAAATTTTTATTTTAAGATTCTTGAGTTCATGTTTAAATGAAAAATTCTTGGATATCGGTGTAAATAGGGCCCACTGGGGTTAGTTCGCTTTTTTTCAAAACAATCTTCTCCAGGGTCATCTGCCCAATTTCAATTGACTCCAATTTTTGCACGGTTTCGGCCAGAATTTCCTTGTTCCGTGGTCCTTTCACCCGGGCAATGGTTAAGTGGGGTATGTAGCTGCGTTCCTTTTTAAATCCCATCTTGACAAATTCCTGGTCAAGATCCCGTTGCAACTGGGAAAACTGCTCTGGTTCTTCAACTCCCAGCCAGATAACCCGCATATATCCCATGCTGGGGAACACTCCCGTCCCCTTAATATTCAGGGGGAATGATTTGTACTTTTCCAGTTTGTCCTGGGTTATCTGGATTATGTTTTCAGTCTGTGTAGGGGAGATTTCTCCAAAAAATTTGAAGGTGAAATGCAGGTTCTCCGGCTCCACTATCTTCAATGGAGCGGCAGTTTTTTTTAGTTCCTTTTGTACTTTCTGAATTTCATAATTTAAAGTGCTGTCCACGTCAACTGCTAAAAATGCTCGCATATTATCACCAGCTTGAATAACTAGTCATTTGGCTTAATTAAAATTTAATGTTAATTTATGGAATTAATTGAATTTTATGGGGAATTATCAGTGAATAGCCTGTGTCTATGAGGTATTCTGCATTGATTCCATAGATTTCCCTGTGATTATATTCTTTTTTCCTAGGATAAATATTATCCAAACCTACTTTCCTATCCAAACCTACTTTCCTATCCAAACCTACTTTCCTTATATGATGAGGTTCTTAATACGGTCCAGACTTTCCTGGGGAGTTTCCACGGTGTTGAGTAAATAAACATCCACTTTCTGGAATAATTCATAGAAAAAATCACTTCTCAGGTTGAGTTTTCGTTTATTTCTTATTAACTGGTGGGGGTTGCAGAAATCATTTTCCAGCATAAATTTCAGGGCCTCATCAGGATCAAGTTGGCGGAAGGGAGGATTAGAAACATTTCTTTCCAGGAGAACCACGGTTTTCAGGGTGCTGGTTTCCCGGACACGTCCCTGGAAGAGGGTGTTCACATCAGCGATGCCTCGTCCTTTGTTATCCAACTGGACAAGGGCCACCTCTTTGGAAAAACCCGACCACACCTGGCTCAGGTCATCCCGTATGTATGAATTTTTTTCGGATGAATAAATAACCGCGGCGTTGTTAAATAATCTGGTGAAGAACCAGTCATCGGATAGGTAATTAAAGTTAGGGTACTGGAGGAGTCCGTAGGTCAGGGTGGTTTTTCCAGTCCCGGATGGGCCAATAATTGCCATTCCATGGCCACCACAGTCCACTGCTGATCCATGGGTGGAGTATCGCCGGTGTTCAGAGTGGTACTCCTCAAAGAAGTCAGAAATAGTGGCCAGGGCAATACTTTTAATCCAGCCATAGTAGTCACAGTTTTTAATGATGCAGGTCTTGGAAACAGTTTCATATAAAACCTGAAGATCTCCACCATCTTCCACGGCAAAGACCTTTGCATGGGGGCGGATATCCTCATTCATGAACTTGAAGTTATCCTCCCATTCTTCCTTAAAACCTTCATTATCGGTAAGGAGTTTAACACAGGCCCCGTGAATATTGGCCTTTCTTTCGAATTTTATTCTACTTTTAAGTTCACCCAACATTCTATCCTTGGTGCGGGATGTTACTAACTCCACCTGGTATCCTGACATTTATAATTTCCCCTGAATTTTACCTTCCCTTTGTAAAGTGTTTTTTTGTAACTCATAAATCATAGATCTAAATTAATTGACCAGTGGGCTACTGGTTACTTATAGTTAAATATAGTTACGGTGGCCTTAATTTTTTCTCCTACTCGTTGGATCATCAAGGTTATAGGAATCATTCATAGGTCAGTGTATTATTAATGGTCCCTATTTTGGTGATATTTTCATGGATATGGACCAACCAGAATGATCACTTCCGGAGATATTCTGGGGATTGATCACTCCAGGAGATTGACCAAAGTTTCCAGATGGTTTTTTAATTCAGCCATGGCTGTGTTGTACTGTTTTAAATTATTAGCAATCAGTTTTAAATCTTCAGCGTAGGATTTACTATCTCTCTTTTCCATATCAGTGTATAATTTTTGATTCAGGGATTCAGTTTCATTATTCAAACGGGAAATTTCCTCATGGGTACTGGAAATATTTTTTAACTCATTGGAGATGTCTCCCCGGAATATCAGGGTGTAGGCCCACATTCGGTAACCGAAGAATTCATGGGATACCTCTAAATTTTGATTGAAAAATTCTGGAGTTGGTGTGTTGGATATTCGCATGCTACTGGCCACGGCACTCCGCTCGTTAGGGGATACATATTCCAGTGAAGATCCACTTTCTGTATAAGCCGCTACATTTTCCATTTCTTTAATGGAAGAATCATTGTTCACCGGCACCTGAACTGTACTTAATTCAGATTTAAAGGTATTCAGGTCACTGGGCATTAAAAAAATTTGTAACTGCAACATAAAACAGGCCGTAAATACCAATGATAGCTATTAAAATAATTAACAAGCTAAAATCTTTTTATTAATAGTTCTACCCCCTCACCTATGGATTTATCTATTATGGCATAATGGTCAAAAAGTATTATTTAAATTTATGTTTGGGATTTTAGGTTATAACGAAATAGGACTTAAAAAAATATCAAAAAAGCAGTTAAAAATGCAGATCCAACTTTATATGGAAAAATAGAGATTAAAATAAAAGATAAAGATTAAAAGATGTATTTATCTTTTAACCAGTTTTTTGGAACTATTTTTCGATAATTGTCTCTTCAATGGCCATTCCGAAGTGTCGGGCTTTGGGATCCAGGTAGATCATGACCTTGTCCCCTACCTTGAGCTCGGCTACAGAGAGGGGTGTACCATCCTCGGCGACCAGACGGATGGTTTCTGCATTTTGGAGCAGAGTCCGGAGAATAACTCCATCAGATTCAGCTTCCACTAGCATCAGGGGACGTTTTTCAATTTTGACCCGGCCTACAATGGCCACTTTACTGTTACCTTCCTGGTCCACAGTTAGAACTTCATCCCCGGTTTTCAGTTCCGATAGGTACTTAGTTTTGTTTCCGGGGGTCATGACGTAGGCGTGCACTGGTCCGGCGTTAACCCGGAAGGGTCGTGAAGCCACATATTCACTTTCCATGGACTCACTGTGCACCAGAAACAGTCCCTGGGAGTATGATCCCACCAGCATACCCTCACCCAGTTGCATCATGGAACAGGTGTCTACACACACCCGGTCTCCAATACCCACTGGTTCCACCTTAGTTACGGTGGCTGGTTTTAACTGGTAACTTTCACTTTTTATCTTGTCTATTAACTCCGAAACCTTTTTAATATGGCTAATTTCATGGGGGCAGAGTAAAATACCATCAGTTCCGTGTTCCATTGTTTCCAGTGCTACTTTAGCCTCATCGTAGTCAGCTACTGCGGCAATGATCTTCACATCTTCATCCTGCAATCCAGCAATGAGGTTTTCCAAGGGAATGACCTTCCAGTCTCGTCCCATGAGTATTAAGTAATCTGCTTCCTTTCCCAGCAGGGCAGCCAGTTCCTGATGTTTTTTGGTGAGAATTTCCACATAGGCTGCCACTTTCTTGTCCATTCTCTTTAACCTTTTAACTGCAGCCAGATCCTTAGATTCTGAAAGATCATCGGGTATGATGAGGGTGCCATCACCTTCACTGTTACGGCCCACTAACATCACATCGGATCCATCAATATCCGAGATGAGTTTTACATTACCCAGTCTGCGGATATTGTCCACATCACTGAAGTCAACAACGTGATCCATCCCGGATTCCAGTGCAGTGGTAATGAATTGCTTTTTTTTATCCCATACATTACTTTCAGCCATTATCCATGCAAATTTCATAGTTATAACCTTCTAAAACATTTATAGATATTTTTATCTACAAATGTTCATTTTTTTGGGGGATTTATTTTATTGGGCTTTAAAAAATGGGTATTTATTTACCATTTAAGATTTTAAGGGCTTCGTCCACTTCCAGGTTGTTGTGCACTATTTCTGCAATGGCCCGTGTTGTTTTCTGGGGAGATCTGGCCTGAAAAATGTTTCTACCTATGGCCACACCAGCTCCACCCATGTCCACCGAGTTTTTAACCATTTCCAGGAGTTCACGGTCGGTTTCCACTCGGGGTCCTCCGGCAATTACCAGGGGGACGGGGCAACCGTCGATAACTTCTTTGAATGTGTCCGGGTCTCCGGTGTAATTGGTTTTAATGATATCGGCTCCCAGTTCGGCACCGGCACGGGATGCTAGCTTAACCACTTCGGCATCGTGTTCATTGTCAATTTTCTTGCCCCGGGGGTACATCATGGCAATGAGGGGCATTCCCCAGTCATCACAGATCTCGGAGATGCTTCCCAAGTGCATTAACATTTCGGGTTCCATCTCTGATCCCACGTTTACATGTACTGATACTGCGTCTGCTCCTAACTGGATGGCTTTTTCCACACTGGTCACCAGTACTTTATGATCCGGGTCTGGTCCCAGGGCAGTACTGGCGGATAAATGGATAATCAGTCCAATATCCCGTCCATAACCTCGGTGTCCTGTGCCGACCATTCCCTTATGCATTATTACAGCGTTGGCACCGCCGCTGGCCACTTCATCTATGGTCTCTGCCATTTTTATTATTCCTTCCACAGGTCCGATGGAAACACCGTGATCCATGGGCACGATAACACATCTCCCGGTTTTCCGGTTGATTATCCTTTCAATCCTGATTTTCTTTCCTATCATAAATACCCTCCTTCTTATAGTTTAGGAGACCAGAGTTTTAGTTCTTTTAAACGCGATGGGATGCCATCATCTCCACAGGACTCCAACCACCCATTTTCTGACATGATGATCTCAGTGCCGGATGATGAGTGAATAAAGTCTAAAAGACCTCTATTTCTTATTATTGTATCACGAGGTTTTAAAGTTGATGACCATATGTAGAAAACTTTGAAGGTGGTATCGGGATGGTAACCTCCACCCAGATCCACCGAGAGAACATCACAGCCTCCCCAATCATCCACCTTTTGGGCCACTTCTTCCAGGGTTTCGTGTAGACGCACATCTGCATTAATAAATTCAATGGGAGTTTTAAATTCCTTTTTCAGTTCATCCAATTTATTTTTAGATTCAGTGCCCTTATCCAGTGCTATTATTTTTCCATGGGGTGCCAACTGGGCTATGATACGGGTGGAATTACCTACATGGCAGCCTAGTTCCACCACTACATCGTCCTCTTGGATAATGTCCTTTAGTGTCTGTCTGTAAACTTTGATATCGTATACAATGTTGATCATGATAATCTTCCTATGAATGTTATTGTACTCTGAATGATTTAAGAGTAGTAATTTTTGATTTATTTTTTCACCCATTATCATTTTGTGGATATTCTCGGGATCGCAGTTATCAAAATGGCGAGATTCTACTTAATAATTCAGGTAATCCGTGAAGTGATAAAATGAGATACATTGAAAAAAAAACATCAGAACAATTTGCATTGGTATTATATCAGTACACTGTTCAGTTATGTAGGTATGGAACAGGATGTTAGACTGGATTAAAGCATAAAATATAAGGATATGCAATGAGAGGATTTGATAAGTACTATCTTTCATTTAGTGTTTTTACATTAAACAATTATTAAAAATTTAAAATGAATTGAATAGTGAAAAAGTATTTAATAAATCTATTTTTACCAAATTGGGGCAAAATTTGACAATTCTCCTTGCAGATAATTTATGTGTAAGCATTTTATTTATCTTTCTTTAACGGTCCATCCTAAGTTTTTTAAAAGATTAATCGTTTCCTTATATGCTTCTTTATTGTATTTTTCGAATAATATAAGTTTCAAAATTGCAGTAATTTCTTCAGTTTCAAGATCAACATAAATATGTTCAACATTACTGACATCTTGACCATTTAATTTAATATGATCGCCCTCTCGAAGTTTAAAAGGTAGGTTATATGTTTTTCGACAAGAAGCTCTTTTTACTCCTTGTAATTCAACATTTAATTTTGTAGTTGTTTCCAATAAGGTCATCCCCTACTATTTTCTTATTTTCTTAATGAATATTGGATCCTCACAACTACCAAGAGACATTTTTTTTAGGTTTTTAAAAAGAGTTATCCTATGATTCCACAGGTGAGGACTCCATAATATAATTATAATATTATCAATATTTAAATTTTTAATATTTAACATAGTTTAATTCACAACAAAACGAAAAACTTAGTTTATTTAACTTATGTTTGATAAGTCATTTTTTTCTGCCCATAATTTAATTGTTGGAGAGCGTTTGGAAATTGATCCTCAAAAAAATTTGGAATAATAATAGGTTAACTACTACCTGTGGACCTATGCTTCTTTCATCCTTTTTTAACGCGGATAATATAACTCACTGCCCAGAATGCAACATGTTTTTTTTTAGTAGCGTTAAGATTTGAAACAATTACTCTATTCCGGATAAATTTAGAGAAGATATTAAAAATTAACTTAAGAACCAATGAAAAGATATGGGATTTCTTTATTATCTACTTGGCCCTGTTTGTGATAATAGTGAGATAATTACTTATTTAATCAAATAAAGAACCTTTTTTTATCTTTAATTTTTTTAATCCTTGAAAAAATATAATACCAAAATAACATAATAACCTACAGGGGGGATTGTTATGACTTCAGATAATAAAAATATCAAGAATAAAGACCATAAAGTTCGTAATGTACGTAAATATCGCCCGAAATCCATCAGGAGTATTTAAAGACAACCAAGAAGTATCATTAACCAGAGACTTTTTTCATTACTACTATTTATTTTCGATTCCTATTTAGATTTCTGATTCCTTATTAGACCTGCGATTACAGAACAAATCATTAAAAAATGCAGGCCAGATATAAAAAGAATGGGAGATATTGTCCCAATAATTGTGGATTTTTAAGGATTAAATCCAATGGTTTTAAGGATTTAAATCCCAATTCTGATATTTATTAGTGGAGAACCGCATTTTTAAATCTTTCAAAGCCTATCCTCTCAATAAATCTACCTAAACGTTTTTTATCCCCGTTTTCCTGGTAATATTCGATTATTTTCCCAATCAGTTCAAGGACTTCATCATCTTGCAGATCTTGGGCTAAAGTTTGGCCGATCATTGGTTTTATTCCACTGGTTCCACCTACCAAAATTCTCCACCCCTTTCTGAAGCCAATGAGTCCAATATCTTTCACTCCAGACTCTGAACAGGAATTTGGACACCCTGATACTCCAATCTTTAGTTTGTTGGGTAGTTCTATTCCCTGGAACCTTTCATCGATTTCAAGTCCCAGGCTGATGGAATCCTGTTGAGCTCGTTTGCAGTAGGTGGTTCCGGGGCAAATTTTAGCGGTTCTAACTTTTTTCCCAATGAACCCCCCGGGTTTCATGTCCAGATCTTCCCAGATCCGGTCAATATCATCGTATTTAATTCCAAT
>Ga0116193_1002635_pt1 | contig 13492 bp, 15 predicted proteins | sample AD_UKC115_MetaG_FD_89892 | JGI IMG/M metagenome (GOLD analysis project Ga0116193, IMG submission 89892) | Active sludge microbial communities of municipal wastewater-treating anaerobic digesters from Hong Kong - AD_UKC115_MetaG | ecosystem: Engineered > Bioreactor > Anaerobic > Digestate... | reverse complement strand
TGCCAGCGGGAACCATCACCATCCAAATATTTTTGAGCACTTTCTACATTTCGTTTATTGTTTTCATCCACGGCGATTTTATTAAAATTTGGTTTAACATTGCCGAGAAAAGCCCAACCACAACCTGGACCAACTGGATCATCAATTCTTAACATGGCAACATTGGATAATTTCTGTTCTCTTGGAAGATCTGGGAGTTTAGGCTTTGGAACAAACTTGGGAAGATTCGGCCACATCGGATGATTACCATTAGCCACTGGAAGTTTAACTTCTTTAAGTTTTATTTCAGAAGCTGGTAGAGAAGTTTCTGAAACTCCAGCGTCTTTCAATTCTTGGGGTAGAGTTGGGACACTAACTTTTTCGGTTGTGAGTGTTTTAGGCTGAAGTAAACCAGTAAAGTCTTTCGGAGCATAGAAAGCATTGCGGCGATAAACATCAGCTTCATAATGGCGCACGGGACAAACATCATCAGTCAAGAATTCCTCTAAAATTGTTTTTAACATTTTCAACTGTGGAACACCATCGAAACCATATGGGGTAGTTAAGAAAACAATAACATCGCCCAAACGGAAATAGAACAAACCAACTGAACCCGCAGGCCAAGAGGCCGAATATGCACCAGCATCTGTATTGAGTCCGGTTAAAGTTGTTTTGTTTGAAAGTGTTGTATTGGAATTTTTACATTTTTCAACATTGTCAACAATGTTCTGCAATTGTTTCCCAGCCAACCCAGCGGGATAAGCAGCAAAAGAAACTTGGAACTCGGACTGACTGTTGTTATAGAATCTTGAAGTTGAAAGAGTGGGCGAGGGGGTCACACAATCGAACGGTTGAGGCAATCCACTTGATTCAATCTTAACTCCAGTAGGAGCCCATTTAGCATCAAGTGCGGCATAAAACCGATCCGAAACGCTCTGAGCTGGAGTGGACTTGAAATCAATCGTCTCAACTGCTATTAATTCTTTCTTTTTTGCTTCTTTAGATGGATGAAGCCAGTCAAACCCGAGAACTGGAACATTAGCGAGAGAAAGAATCATACATATAACAATGGGGACCACAGCCAGAACCGACATAGCCCTAAAACTCGACCAGTCTTGTTTTGATGTTATTTTGGAGAATTTTTTTCTCATTGTTTAACACTTCCCTGAAGCTCTTGAATAGTACCCGGCACAGACATTTTTACATCTGAGCCGTCAGACAGAATAAGTTTAATCGTGTCACCATACGCTGCTTTGTCTCCAGAGGATGGAACACTTCTGACAATAATATTTTTGGCAGTTACATTATCGTTAATACTCTGCGTTTTCTCAGCAATTGAAACCTTGAAACCATTCTGCAAAAGCAAAGTGATTCCCTCATCAACATGTAACCCAGTAACATTGGGAACGCGTCGCGTCGCCAACGCAACACTGACTCCACCTGGGGCTGGGAACCATGAAGCTGGAATACCTGCATGATACTCATTCATAACATTCTTCCAAACGGGACCCGCAATACTTGAACCCCAAACGGTACTAAAGAATGTACCAAAAGCAGACACATCTCTAACTGGGTATTTAGTTCCACCACGAGGATCGCCCACCCACACGGCAGTCGCTAATTGTGGAGTGAAACCAGCAAACCAAGTCGCAGCAGCATCATCCGTGGTTCCCGTTTTGCCGGCAGCTTTACGTCCATTTAACCCGAGCTTAGAAGCTGTTCCACCTTTAGTGAAGGGAGCCTGCATCAAATTCGCCATAGTGTCCGCAATTTGTGGGCTGATTTCCTGGTGACAGTCTCCATCTGGGCGGGGAATTTCATCACCAGTAACAATGTCTGTTATTTGAAGCATCGTTACTGGTTTACACGCGATACCGCGGCCAGCAAAAGTCGCATAAACCGAAGCCAACTGAACTGGACTGCTTTCATATGTTCCCAAAGTTAGTGAACCTTCACGTCCAGTAAGATTAGCGGGAACAGATGTCATTCCCAACCTTCGCGCCATAGCGGCAGTATCTTTAACACCAACTTGATTCAATAAACCAACAAAAAAAGTATTCACAGAGAATTTCAAAGCCGTAGAAATATTTATAACACCATGGCCAACACGATCATCATTCTTGAACCCGCCAGATGGTTCATCGAAACCTTTAAAATGAGCTGGCGAGGGTGAATCTAAAAGAGTGTCGGCACTGAACCCTTCCTCGAGAGCAGTCGCGGCGGTAATTGGTTTGAAAGTTGATCCAATCTGCATTCCAATAGTGTCTGGGTAAACCATTTCAGTTTTTCGGAAATTTCCGTTACGGCCTTGCCCCCAAATTCTATTCTGCGCGATTCCAACAACTTCTCCATTACCTGGAGTTATCATTGCGATGCCAGCAACAATTCGATTATTTTCCCCCAAAGCGTCAAAAACCGCTTTACGGGACAAGTTCATTGCTTTTGGATCCAAAGCAGTTTTGATTATCATTCCACCCTTGTTCCATCTTTTAACTCGATCCTCTTTAGTGGAACCAAAGATGGGATCGTTGATGAAAGCTTTGGAAACCATTGCACAGTAATAGGGATATTTTGAGTCGGCGCAGCTGCTTGATTGTTTGAATAATCCAACTGTTGTTGGTTGCGCTTTCAGTTGCTCATATACTGGGGCGGAGATCATATGAACTTCAACCATTCGTTTCATTACGACATCTCGGCGCACCCGTGAAGCTTCTGGTTGAGTAATGGGATCATAGGCAATGGGCGATTTCATCATCGCAATGAGGGTCGCGGCTTGATCAATAGTCAAATCTGAAGCATTAACATTAAAATACTTCTGAGCGGCAGCTTGAATACCATAAGCTCTATTGCCGAAATAAACTAAGTTCAAGTATGATTCAAGAATTTCATTTTTACTATGATTACTTTCAATTCCTTCCGCAAGGCGCACTTCTTGAAGCTTCCCAACAATTGATCGCGCTTTTGCTTCACGAAGTTTCTTTGGGTCATTATCTGCTAGTTGTACTCTCATGTTTTCAATCAACTGTTGAGTAATGGTGGAGGCGCCCTGCACTTTATTGTTTACGACATTGTTGATGATTGCGCGGGCGATACCTTTGGGGTCCATTCCCTTATGTTGGTAAAACCGCGAGTCTTCTGTCGCAATGAGCGCATCAATTACATTCTTGGAAATCTGGTCAAATTTTACATAGCTTCTGTTTTCAGTGTATAACTGAGCAAATTGTTCACCGTTGCGATCCAACAGTATAGTTCTTGATGGAGCGCGTACTGTGCCCAAATTATGTGGAAGAGAATTCCACCATTTATTGGTCTCGGCTGAAACCCCAGCAGTTGTTAATACAATTGGCGCTCCAGCAATGACATATGTAACACCCGCAAACATGGTCAGAACAATTAAACCAACCATTGTTCTGAGTTTAGTGACAGTCCAGAAACTTTTCTCCGCATCTAAAATCTCTGTTGTTCTCAGAAGTTCATTTAATTTCATTCCGAATCGCTTGAACCGTTCTGCCTCAATAGTTCTTCCATTTCCGAATCTAAATCGTTTGATTGGTCCACTAAATCAGAAAGTGGATTATCTAATTCAACAAATACGGCAGCAAGAAAAGATGCCATTGATTTTGCTGTGTATTCGATGGATTCTTGATTTTCGGGAGTATCAATCATAGAAATTGGAAAATCGGGATCATAAAATTTACAATAATGCGTAAGATAGATTATTGAATGTTTTCTTAGCAGAGTTTCAAGAAATGGCATTTCTGTCAGGATGGTGATACCATGATCTGGAATTTGTTGAACAATGTTCCAAAGTTGATGTTTAAAAGCTTCGCGTTGGGACCAGCCGTTTGGTTCGGTTGGGATCCATTCCATTTGGGTTTTTGTTTCGAGAGACTCCCAAGCCAAATCAAACATTTCCTCAGTAATCTGCATTGATAACTCCTCCAAATATAGGCGTTCTTTAATTCTACCACATTTGCCCTAGAAAATCAAGAAAAACAACCAAATGAAATCGCGTCAGAACCGTTGGTATTGTGTTATTGTAGAGATTGGCGGTGCACGGTAACTGGGGAAGAAAGCGTAGACAACCATAAGCGCGGCTCTGGGCGGTCCTCCCAGGGAGGCGAACTGAGCAACCTAAGAAGCGGGAAACCCGCTCAGAGAGCAACCAGGGCGGTTCTGAGCGGGTTAACGCTGATCAGTGGCGTATCACTGGAATTTGGGCGCGAGCCAAGCGCACCCATTATTAACCACGGTGTTGAATAGAGCCTCTTTCTGCTTCGGCGAATAATTGGGAACTTCAAAGCGTAATGAAACACCCTCAATAGCCTGTTCCCTAGTTATTGAAACGGAATCCTTTAAAGCACCGCATGAATTTCTGGCCCATTTGTAACCCCACTCACTATTGAATTTTGGATCAAATTTCCCAAGTTCAAACATTAAAATAGACGGCTTAACTGTAGGAAACCCAGCTTCATCAATAGAGGAAACGTATCCCCCTAAATCTGGGAGTAATTCACCGTCTCTGTATCTTGGCTCAGACTGAAGTTTTCGGGCGGCATCTGGATTAGATTTTGGTGTACTCTTTTGTTGTTTAGAAACTTTTGACTCATTGGAAGTATCAGTTGTAGTACTTGGGAAACACGAACCAATGAGAACGAATAGAAAGAAAACTCCACCAGCCCAATACCAAATCTTCTTAGATTTCTTGGGCGCGAGGGGTTCATTGTATTGCGGATTAGGTTGGTAATAACTACCGTTTGGAGGGGGGGGGTGGTTGACCGGGGGAGTAATTGTTGGAACTCATCTTGTTTCTCGCTTTCGTTTATTGGGTAGTAAAACTAGTAACTCAATATCTTGTTCTATTCAACAAACGAAAATTTTGAAGATAACGCCAATGACTGTTCTTTATACACCCAGGGTCGAGAGTATGGCTCTAATATGAAAGTTGTAAAGATCCATTTTTAGTTCTTCACCGACCCTACTGAACAGAAACACCAGGGTTTCCACATGTTTCTCCGGTGTAAACCAGAATACTCCAGAAAATGGCTACTCCTTCAATCGGAGCTCTTTCTGATAAACAGTTAAAATATGCACATACTCTTTATAAGATTTGAGGGGCAATTCGATTTCAATAGACACACTTTTCTTGAACCTAGAAAATCAAGAAAAACAACCAAATGGAATAGCGTCAAAACCGTTTACAATTAATCGCTCGGGAGGCTCGCCATTACCGCAGCTCCAGAACGAAATTTTCGTCTTTAAATCAAGATTTTTCAGAAACATTGTTTTCGGTTATCTTATACCTGAACAATGTTTACAACGTCGGAAAAACGCTCCAAATGAACACGGCCGCAATAAAAACATTGCTTAAAATCAAAACGATTACCCGGACAATTCAAAAGGAATCATCCGTTACTGATCGGCGTCATCATCCTCATTGGAATCTTTATCGCCTTGTTGTTTCTCATTATTTTCGCTCTTCAGAAAATTTTCCAGTTCTTCGTCCAAATCAGTGAAAGCAAAATCTGAAATCATCCTCAAAATAGGATCATCAAGATCAGGCATTAATTCAATGGTTTTTCGAGTGAACCATATGGTCACAAAAGTATCATTCTCAAGAATAGACTGATCTATATCTTTTAAGAGCATATCCATCGACATTTGGGAATACCCGGGGATTTCACGCACTTCCTTCAAATAAATATTCACTATCTCCCATTTGAAAAAATCAGAAATAGCGGAGTAGTTCTCCCAATCAACAACTTCTGGGAGCTTCATCATTATTGGTAACAACCTTAATCGAAGTTGAGCAATGATAGAATCCTGCACGCTAATCGGCATGTTTTCCCATCCCTCAATACCAATCGGACCCAACCTGCGCGTACCAGCAAGAAACTGCTCTTCAGTGAATTTCATAATCACAACCAAAAAATTATTCAAAAAACGGAACTTAACAGAATAATATCACGCCAAACAAAAGTTTCAATATTAATTGTGGTATTAGTTGTTATGTTGTTTTATAGATTTTTAATCTTTCTTAGGGAACAATTTTCTTGAATTCTTCCAAAGAATCATCAGAATGGCTCTCAACAACGCGATCAATAACTTTAGTTCCGTCCTCGAGCACAGCTCCAAAATCTTTCAACAATAAAGCCGAATAAGCTTCCCTCAAAGATTCCTCAAGAGTAATAATACGATCAAGTAACATTATTTCAAACTCAGACATTTCTCGAAGAACCCCCCGAATAGGTGCCTTCAATAAAAACCTTAGAAAAAGAACCGGGCATATCATTCGCCCCAACTAAACGGAACCTAAACGGCCGAGACGTCAGATCAATATTCCAAGAATCGTAATAATCCATCGGCATCGCGGCACCGAGCCTAAGCGAAGCCGCAGCAACACTAGCCGCTTTAACTCCCTCATGATTAACCAAAATCTTTGTTGTCTGTTTGGCTTGAGAAACATAAGCCCCGGGAAATACGCCGGGTAATCCCTCATTAATCTTTGAAATGGACTCATAACCCAATGAAGCGGGTTCCAACAAATTAAAGTTTTGTTCAAGTTCAATAACTGGCGTTACGATCTCAACAACGCCCTTTTTGGTTCTTTTTACTGGTTTCAACAAATGGTTCTTTGAAATTGCTCCCAAAGAAACATTACCAATCATTTCTCTATGGTCCTCCCACCGACCAGGCCCAAAAAGAACTTGAAACTTGAAACCATTGCACAATCTGTTATCAATCACTACAGAAACCTCATCAATATAAATATCTTCAAACGGTAACTGTTGAGCAAATTCTATAGATTCCATTGTATGATAATCATCAATGATTGGACGGCCACTGTACACCCACTTATCCTCAAAAGAGAACACTGCGGCCAACAACATTGCCGCGCCCTCTTCGTAACTGACTGGGAACTTCCGGATCATACCATTAGTTTCTTTAACAACCCATTCGTCCAAAACTTTTTGGGCTTCTTCCAAACTTTCGTTGGCAGGAATAAAATGTAAGTTCTCGAAAGTCTCAATGACATTTTTAAAAATGGGCGTGTTTTCTTGAGCCCATAATCCAAACGCAAAATTCAAATCATCACGATTCTTCGCCCAATTGATAATTTGGAGAACTTCACTGTTGAATTCTCCGGGAGCAAGTTTAGTTAGTTGGTAAATCTCATTGGCGCCGGGTTCTGAAACGTACGGCTCAACTAAACCTAGAAGTAGATTTTTTGTCAGATTACTTGAAACATGAGAATTTTCCGTCATTATTCAGCCTCCGCCATTTTCTCCCAGCAGAGATTATGAGTGCCCGTCATAAGCATTTCACGATCATCCGCAGACAACTCTGGAAAAGCGTCCTGAACAAAAGCGCCGTTCTTCCAATTGAAGAAACCGGCAGAGGGAACAATAACCGAATCGGACACCCCGCAAACCATACATGGGGGACAAAGAACAGTGACAGTATTGTTTGGAGGCATTTTGAACCCTTCTGATTAAAACTTTAACATTTGTTGATAAACATAACAGTATCATACGTTTATCAAATATCAAAACTTCAACAATGACAAAAAACAATGACTTCAACAATGACAAAATTGATAATATCAAAATTGAAAAACTATTGAAACCATCAATCTTCGTGGTTCGAAACTTCAACATCAGAGCGTTTTCTTACTTGTTCCAAAAGTTTATTCAAATGAGAGTCGGCAGTCATTCTACTGTTCTCCCGAGAATCAATCTTGAAACCATGAACTTTACCAGTCGCATCTCTTTTAATCGTTACAATTGGCCGAACATCTGGTTCTGGAAGCCCCATTGAAATCACAGTATGGTTATCAACAGTATGGTTATCAGAAACCTCATCAACCTTGGATTGGGCAGCGCTATCTTTAGGATCACCGCTATCTTTAGGCTCGTTATCAATCGAATTATTAACGTCGACAGAAACGGGTTTTCTGTTCTTACTTTTGTCGTAATTGTTATTACTGTTCAATCTCGCATTAACACCCATTATTAACTCCAATACTTCAAAAATAATTATTCACGAAAATCTTATTCAATTTTTGAAACAAGTTTTGAAACAAAAGCCTAATCAAAGAATTCTGTTTCGTTTCAAAACAACTATCACTGCATTTATCACTGTATAGCGCCAACGGCTTTAGCAATATTCTCAACAGTAATTTCATCAATTTGCTTCCCGTTAACGAAAACAGCAGGAGTTCCAGTTACGCCCGGCGCTTTGAAATAAGCTTCAGTTGCTTTCTTCATCCATGGAACAAATTTTTGACTTTTTACACATTCTTTTGTCAGTTTTACATTCTTATCATTCATAAGCTTCAAAGTTTCAGCATCAGAATGAGAATTCTGTGGGCTGAAGAAATCCTTCGAATATAGAACATCATGTGCTTTCAGCCAATTAGAAGTACCACCGTTTTCAAAAGCGCACGCCGCAACGAAACCCATCCGTTTACTGTTATTGTTATCAGCGCCGGCCTTGTCCATAAACGCGGTCGAACGATACTCAATGTCGGCAAAACCCTGCTCCACAAGTGATTGAATTTGTGGGCCTTGAGTTGTTTCAAATTCTTGGCAATGTGGACACGAGTAATCCTCATACACAACAATATGGTTCTCAGTCGCATCTTTCTCCTTGGGAGCGCCCAAATCTGATGGTTTCACCACGATCCCGAAATCTTTAGTTGAACCCGCAAGTTCTTGATAATTCTTTACAATCTCAATCTTGTTCTTCTGCACGCCATAGAAAACCGCAGTTCCCATGGCGATAAGACAAAGAGCAAGTAGAACACTAAAAGCGATTTTTTTGTTACGCTCGGAGGCCTCAGCTTGTTGAACAACATTTCTGTTTTTAGCGCTGCGTTTGTCGCGTTTCGTCAATTTTATTTCTTTTTCTACAGTTCGCCGAGCTTCGCGGTTTTTCTTACTCAATTTTCATCAACCAATCATTGTATAATAGGGAGAAACATTATTATACCCAATTGTTAGGAAAGTGAACTGAAGAAATTTCGCGTTTTCTTACGATAACAATAATGGCCGCCCAGCAAAAACCGGGCGACCATTATTATAACATTTCAGAGTTGAAGCTTAAATTGAATATATATTTGTCATACTTGTTCATCCATATTTGTTCATCAAACATGTGGAACATCGGCAGGCTTACCAACGCCTGACATTTCCAAGACAGAGCGATTATCAATAATCAAATCGAAACCCTGAAGAAGTAGACCATCAGAATACTTATTTGAATGATGATTACAGAACATAATTTGAACATCGCCATTCTTACCATACGCAGTCAACGCCGCCGAGGAACACCGATCACAACGGTCCATAGCTGTCAAAGTTTCCATATTCATATTTCCTTTGGATTAGTTGAGGTTATTCTATTTTATGTTTAATATACATTAATACTATACCAATAGTTCCAACAGAACAAGCTTAAACAGTCTTTTATTTCAAAAATTTCTAACCATCATTCAAAAGAATCGAAAACAACTATCGCCTGGATCCATCACGCAACAAATTCAGCAACAAGTTACCAATCGCAAGAACTGTTCCGCCAATAATTACAGCAAAAAGGAACGGACCATATATAACCGACAAACCGACACTCTTAAAAAGAACGTTTATGAAAGAATCCTTTTCGAGAAAAGTAGTTGAATTATTTCTTCGGGCGTAAACAATCCCCAAAAAACTATAAAATAAAACGACAATCATTGAAGAAACTCCAGAAAAAAAGCCTCCATATGACCAAATAACGCTACTCCATTCTGGAGCAATTGGAGTCATAATATTTGGGATCAACCAAACCCAAGCCACAGACAATAACAAAGCTAAAAATAAGCCAATCGTAAGACTAAAAATATTGGGAATTGGGCTTTTGTTATTGACCCACCAGAATTTCATGAAATCTGGAAGCTCATCAATGAAACACTCCCACGCCATTTTTGGGTTCGATTTAGCTAACTGTAACAATGGAGGTCTAGGTCTCACACTACCATCAGCATACTTTAGGAGAGTTTTTGATCCCTTCTTCTGTACTGGAGGCTGTCCACTGTTTGGTGGGAAATTCTGTTGAGTAGAACTCATGCCTATATTTGCACTAAAATTTTTGCGGACACTATTTTGAGGACCACCAACGCCCATGTTTTGTTGTAATGATGGATGGTTCCCATATGAACCGCCCTGTTGAACACTGGAACCAGCGCGTTGTGGACCGCTCCGTTGTGGAAGGCTGTTCTTCTTCGATTCAGAGAAACTGATTTTTGGAAGCCCAGTCTGTTGAACTTTTGAAACGCCGCCGTTCGCTACAACATTTTTCTGCTTAACTGACGCAACGGGAGCCCACGGGTCTGGTTGATGAGCGCCCACATGAGCACACCAACCACAAGAATTACCATCGAACCAATGATGTTTGTCTCTTGAACATTGTTTCAAACTACTCACAACATTATCAAAAACTGGAATCAAACTTTCAATACTCGGTCTTGAGTCTGGGTTATAACTAACACAAGCTAAAATCATTTTTCTTAAAGTTTCTGGAATCGCAAAATTTGGAATCCGTTTTGGATGTTCATAATCAGCGTTTGGTTTTAAACCTGGATAAACATCATTTTTAATTCTCGAGGCGACTGCCATAGGTTCACCGTCATTTTTGAGAATACCGTCCGTGGGATGCGCGCCGCCAGTCAACATTTGATAAACCGCGATACCGAAGGCAAAAACGTCCGTCTGGGGAGTTCGGACACTATCCCTGAAAGATTTTCCAATAAGCTCTGGAGCCGTGAATTCTGGTTTGCCAACCTCGCAGGGGAAAACTTGCCCCCCGACGTTTTGATCGCTATTCCCAATTTGAGCACTGCTAATTTGAGCACTGTCGGTATCAACAATCAGAACACTTGAATCGCCTGAAATAAAAATGTTTGATTCATTAATGTCACCCAAACAATGGCCAGCAGAGTTAACACTTGAAATGGCTGCCGCTAAATTTCTACACGCCATTATTCCATATTTTACGTCAAAACTTGGAGCCACCTCGCGGCGTTCTTTAGCATGAGCAAGAACCGCCCACGCTTTATATTCTTTAGGGTCGACCTTCTCCATAAGATACCCCTTGAAAAAACCATCCACACCAATCAAGACAGCTTTCGGCCAGGCAAGGGCATCGCTTTGAGGTGGACTAACAATCATTGCTTTAAGTTTATTCTTACGCGCAACAGTAGGATCATGGTAAATTTTAGCAACCATATTTTCTTTGTTGAAACCAGCTAAATCCATCTCAACAATTTCGTAAACTGATCCTTCGCCGCCTTTACCTAATGGCGCGGAAGCAATATTGATTGTTCCCTTCTGAGAAACAGTGACAGCCTGAAATTTCACTACAATCCAATCTTTAATAAAAGCCCGCTTTATAGTCTTTATAGTATCAGCAGGATCATTCTACTGAATCAACAGAGCTTTCGACGTTCTCGGGAGCACCAGGTTCAGTTTTGTCACTGGTTTCATTACTGCTTTCAATAATGTTTGGCAAAGAAACTTCTTCCACAATGTTTTCTGGGCTCTGTACAAGAACCGCTAAAGTTGTATCATCATCCAAACGATTCTCACTCAGTAAATGGTCCAGAAGTTTGGAAGCCGAGTCATCCAAAGTATTGTCAATATTATTGTCAATATTATTGTCAATATTATTAGAATCCACATCAACATTATCTATTTCTTTAGGCCGAGCATTATTGAAAACAAAACTCCAGAATGGAACGAACGGCTTGTTGTCTTTAATGGAAATATGAGCAAGACCATCAGAAGCTACGGCAAACGATTTAATATTCCCAGTTCCAGAAAATCTGTTTATCTGAAAAGATGGACTCGTAAGCAGTTTAGTAATGTTCACATACTCTCCAGCTGGGGGTGAAGTAAACAATTCATACTCTCCATCTTCTTTCTCCATTACTACGAAAGAATCACCAACAGTTGTGACAGCCCAGCGATCCCTGCCTACAAGAGCCGCCGCGACTGTACAGCCTTTCTGTTCATAATTTGGCATATTCAGTAAAGTTTCACGAGCGCACTCAACAGCTAACTCTAAAACCAAATCCAAATCATGTTCATCCTTGTTGGATATTTCAATCTCATCAAGAACAACATTGACAGCTTTATGGGCACCAATATGAGACTCGGAAAGACTACCAGCTCCATCAGCAACAACTACAGCAACATAATCTCCAACTTCCCGAACACCAACAGCGTCCTGATTGGGAGTATTATTTCTCAAATGGTTTGGCCCAGTAATCGTTCCAATTGTTTTCATCCACATGCGATGTTCCAATCTTTCAATCTAAGTTTAAACTCAATATCGTCCAACAATGCCTACTGAAACACAAAACTCAACATAATAACTTTTGTATTGGGTTTATACTTTATTTTGATTACAGATTTTTCGTGCGATCTCAGAGTTCCGCCCAACCAGATGGGCTTGGCAATGGAACAGTATCCCCTGGAGTGGAAGCACTCACTGAAGCTGTAGAGGCAGACAACCATTGGAACAATTCATCGAATTTTATTCCCTTCAGCATCAACCCACCCCGATCAGAAAACTTGTTTAAAGTGTTTGCATCGGCACCATCAACACCTACCGCAAAAAACGCAAAAGATTTACGAGATTCGCCTTCTTTCACCTGTTTAACAGCGTTCTCAATATTGTCAGTGGCGATACCATCAGTTATGAGCAAAATTACGCCCTGATACGACTGGATTCCATTCTCTTTATAAATTTTCTTACGCTCTGTAATTGCTTTAATCGCCTCTTCGATTGCGGCGCCCATTGAAGTCGCGCCACTTGGAGCCAAAGTGGGAAGAACAAGGTTTTCAACAGTCGCAAAATCAGTCGCTGGTGAAACTTGTGAGCCGAAAGCAACAATGCTAACTTCAACTCGCCGTTTCGCCAACGGATCATTATGAAGTTCAGAAATCAAAACGTCAAGACCGCCATTAAGTGCATCTAATGGTGACCTGTCATCCCCGGGTCGGCGTTCAACCATTGAATCTGAACAATCACAAACAATAACAACTGGACAGCGCGGATCTGGGTTGTCGGCGAGCTCTAATGCATCAAAATCCATACTCATAATTTCACGACCTAACTTTCAAAATTCACTACAATAGGTTGAGTTTTAATTCTACCCAATTATAAGAAAATTGAAATTTTCGGTAGAATAAAACATAATCGCGGCGAAGTAACAAAGATCTCTTAGGAATGGAATTGATTCAATATGACCCCAACCGAGGACCTAATAATTCAAGTTTTGACCGCGCGGTATCGTCTTGGCGAGAATTTTTGGACTTTCGAGTCAAGACACCACAAAGCATTGGCATCTCTGGAGCAGAAGGGCTTGATTAATGTCGTTCATGGAGTGATTGACAGAACGCTTCGCGCAAATTTGACCGATTTGGGAAAACGCGCTTTTTTGGATTCAAATTATCTCAATAGAGGAGAGTGA
>Ga0116193_1002634_pt1 | contig 13498 bp, 10 predicted proteins | sample AD_UKC115_MetaG_FD_89892 | JGI IMG/M metagenome (GOLD analysis project Ga0116193, IMG submission 89892) | Active sludge microbial communities of municipal wastewater-treating anaerobic digesters from Hong Kong - AD_UKC115_MetaG | ecosystem: Engineered > Bioreactor > Anaerobic > Digestate... | reverse complement strand
TGCTGGTCTTAATAAACTGGCTGCGACAGGCCTTCAGCCTGGTTTCGGCCAATCCCTGCACAGCAGGTTGCCTTAAAATCAAAATACTCGGATAAAGAAAATGCCTTTTTTCAGGGGCGACTATATAAACGTGGAACTGCGCATTCCATTGAATTCTGCTTCTCGAGTTCAACAGGCGCTTGCAACCGCTGCCAATATGCTGCAAACAAGCATCTTTAGTATTGCATTTAAAGCAGCCCGGTAATACCTGCAAAAAAACCAGCTAAGCATCTCTGCTATCTGCAAAGAGGTCCGCAACATTCTTTCGCCTGAGTAGAGCGAGGCCGATCGTAGGTCGCCCCACACCATTACTCGGCATACAGAAATGACGCGCCTGCTTACGCTAACACGCAAAATTTGCCCCCTCTACATGGAAAAGGATTCGTTATTTTCTCGGAATGAACTTGATGTCCTGACCGCTTCGGAGTGTTCATGCACAGCAGACCGGCTTGATAAGGGCTGGTCACAAGCAACGAACAAATCTATCCGGAGGAAACAAGATGAGCTGGATGCTCAGAGTTGGAAATGGCGCGGAGGGATGGGGCGAGAGCGCGTTCAGTCTGGCCCGCACTACGCGGAAGCAATTGTGGAAAACAGTGGCGCTGGATGGATCTAGGCGCGCCTGCCGCCGTGCGTTGCTGCTGGAGAATGGCGAAGTGTTGCCCGCATTGGGTATTATGGCTAAGACCTATGAAACGTTGCAGGGAAAGAGTTACCGAAGAGATGAAGTGGTAGCCTGCGATGCAGATGGAACACCGGGGCGGCTGATTGTCTCGCCAAAGATTGATGGCGAAACCTGGTTCCTGCACAAGGATGAGCACGGCACTCGGCTACTTTCTCCGACCGGGCGCATCATCGAGCGCATCAACCTGACCATCGAAGCCGACCTTCTGCTGGGAGAATGGCAGGGGCTTATGGCCGGCGAACTCTACGCCACAGTAGAGCGTGGACGTCCACACGTCTTCGACCTGCACGCGGCGTTGGGCGGAGGACCGGGGGCAACAACCGGGCGGCTGCGCTGGGCGGCATTCGACCTGCTGTGCGATGGCGACATGAACACGCAGAACTTGTCATTCCTACAGTGCACCCAGCGCCTGCAAGAACTATTGAAACGCGGCGGAAGCATTCATGCAGTCCCTTTCGAAGAGGTGGACAGCGGTGCGGCGGTGCGCGAGGCTTTCGAACGTCTTGTGACGCGCGAAGGGGCCGAAGGGATTGTCGTGGCGAGCGAGGATGGCCGCGCCTGGAAAATCAAGCCGCACATTACACTGGACGCGGCCGTCGTGGGATTTGTGCGCGGCGGCCGGGGAGCCTGCGAACTCCTGCTTGCGCTGTGGCGTGATGATCCGCCAGAAGGAAAAGCCTGTCATTCTCCCGACGCCAGTGACGTTCGTCCTGAAGTCACGCGCGGCCATTACCAGCTCATCGGCCGGGTCAGCTCCGGCCTGAGCGGCGATGAGCAATCGGTTCTGCTTGAAAGGCTGGAATCTCTGAGTTGCGAGGCGCCGCTGCCGCTGGCCAGCCGCAACGGTCAGCCCTATGAATGGGTCCGGCCCGAACTGGCCATCGAAGTGCGCGTGCATGAGATCCTGACTCGGCGCGGTCGCGGCGAGAAGATTCTACGCTGGGCACTCACTCATGGTGCCGCAACTAACTGGAGCCCCCTTGGCAGGCGCCCGGCAATCAGTCTGCGCGACGCGGTCTTTGTCCGACGGCGCGAGGACAAGTCGGCCAGTCCGCTCGGCGTGCGCTGGGATCAGGTTCGAGGCTGCCTCGACGAAGTGGAACCCATGGCGCCGACTGCCTTGCCCGCTTCGACCATCCTGCTGCGCGAAGTTTACACCCGACCCGTCACTGAGGGTGCGCAGCGCGTGCGCAAACTTGTGGTGTGGAAGACCAACAAGGAGGTACTCGACCCGCGCCATCCCGCTTTCGTCGCGCTATGGACCGACTTTGCACCGGGTCGGGACCAACCGCTCCAGACCACTCTATTCACATCGCCCATGCGCGAAGAAACACTAAACTGGGCGAAGACGATGCGCGAGCGCCATCTGGGACGGGGATGGCAAGGCGTGGTGAGCGAAGGTGAAGCTGCGCACGAGCAGGCCGCGCACGAACCAAGGGCTAATCTGGCCAAAGCCCCAAACGCTCCTGAACTTACCATCGGCTTTGCGCGTAGCGGTTCGCCCACCTTTCCTGTCGTGCGCCGCAGACTCTCCGCACTCGCTGAACTGGGGCGGCTGGAGATCACCGGCGATGCCCGCGGCAAAGAGATCTGGTTTGAACTGACGGTCGGCTCAAGTCTCATCGCCGGATTGCGCCGGGTGAACAATCTGCTGAGTCTGGTGCGCCGCTGGAAGACGCTGGAGATGAAACTGGCTGGGGAGCCGCTCAGCCCGCATGAAGTGGATGACGTGCTGGCTCGCCTGGAAGAGATTCGCCGCTGCTGGAGCCGACGCCAAAACTCATCCATCGCCTGCCGGCGGGATTGCCCACTCGGCTGCTCGCTTATCCGCATCATCCCGCCAAACAATCTCTCCGCATCAGGGGCGCGGGGACCGCTCTGGTTTACGCTGGGAAAATTCGACGGCCAGGCCGTGACGGTGAATAAGACGGCCTTGCGCGAGCGCTTGGAGGCCACACGCAACCGGTTGCTGGCCGCCTGTCCGCACTATAGTAGCGGCGATGTGGTCCAGCACATCGACGCACTGCCAAACAAAATCGACTCGTCCATGGATGGATGGCGAACGGCTTACGAGCGCGCCAGCGGAGCTCCGGGCTGGATCTGGCCCGCAGACCAACCGCTGCCTCCGGCGCTCACCGTTCAGCCTCTGGCCAATCATCATGGCGCAGCATCGTCCGATCGGTTGAGCCCGCATGGTGCCGGCAATCATCGCCACGGGCTGGGCATCACCATGGACGGCGGCAACGACTCTCTAATCCCCCGACCGGCATTACGCCAGGTTCCCTCTGCTGCCTACGAGGACGTTCGCGGCCAGGAACAAGCGGTGCGCGCCGTACGCGACCTGATCGAGCTGCCCATGCGTTACGGCCACCTCTTCGAAGCCGTCGGCGCCCGGCCTTGCCCCGGAGGTGTGATCCTGGCTGGCCCCCCCGGCACCGGCAAGACCCTGCTGGCTCGTGCCGTGGCCTCCGGCTGCGGCGCTCACCTGGAGCTGGTCGGCGGACCGGAACTGCTCAGCCCTTACGTCGGCGCTTCCGAGAAGGCGTTGCGCCAAGTTTTCGAGCGCGCCGCTCAAGCCGCTCCGGCATTGATCGTCTTTGACGAACTGGACTCCTTCGCCCCTGTCCGCCAGCGTGCCGAGGCCCAGCACCAACAAGCCCTGGTCGCGCAGCTGCTCACACTGCTCGATGGTCTGGAACCCCGCCGCGCCGTCTATGTCCTGGCCACCACCAACCGCCCTCAGGCGATTGATCCCGCACTGCGCCGCCCCGGCCGCTTCGACCGGGTGGTCACGATGGGGCTGCCGGACCAATCCGGACGCGCCGCGATCTTGGACCATCATCTTGCGCCTTTGCGCTTGGCCGAAGGGCTGGACCGTAACCACCTGTCAGCGTGGCTGGCCACTCAGACCCGCGGCGCCTCGGGAGCTGATCTGGCCCATCTCTGCCAGTCCGCCGTCCGGTGCTGTGTGCATCAGGAACTGGAACGTCGGGAGCGGGAGCGACCAGACCACGCATTACGTGCGGCGCCAAATGTACGGGCAGAGGACATGACGGCTACTTATGCCGTTGGGTTCAGACCCGCTCTTGCCACCCCCATAGATTTATCAATTACACAAGAACACTTTGATCTTTCGCTACGGGAATGGCTTGTAGAGAATCCTTCAATCTCTTCAATTTCAAAACAAAGCTGACTGTGCCTGAGAATGAAACCCTCGATAGAGGCAGATTGCCTGAAGCGCCGCCTGATGCACCGGCGAGAGCAGGTGGAAGCCTTGCATCAAAAGCACTCCCAATGATTCACGACTTCTTGCCTTCAATGCGCTTTATCTCCCGGTCGAAATCAGAAATGTACTCCGCGTCCTGCCGTTTGCGATACACCTCGAATTCCCCCTCGGCCTTGATCTTGGCTTCGAGCGCGCTCACTTTGCCCTTGTCCTGGAGAATGGGGTAGTTCGACAACTCCAGAAAACTGTGCAGGAACTTCACCCAGTCGGCCATCTTCATCAAGATGCCACGCTCGGCACGGTTCTCAGCCAGATCGAGATAGGCGGACACAATACGTTCAACTCCTTCACGTGCGCCTCGCTCAGGTAGTTCTTGGCCACAGTAACATCGGACTTCAGAATCTTTCCGTCAGGCGCGTGTTTCCACGTGGTCAGACCCATGTAGAGTTTAGCCGCGTCGGCGGAGGCGTAGATCAGTTCCGCCGCCGTCTGCCCCGAGATGGCCCAATGCAGTTTATTCTGCACACTGGCGAAAAACTCCTCGGTCAGCGGTGCGTCGGCCTTGTAGTCCACCGAAAGCGCGTAAATATCCGTGATTTTCTGATAAAGCGCCGCACACTGGCCCGGATTTCACGAATGCGCTCCAGCAGTTCGTCGAAGTAATCCTTGCCGAAGACCTTGCCTTGTTTCAACCGCTCATCGTCCAGCACATAGCCCTTGACGATAAACTCTCGCAACGTCTTTGTCGCCCAAATGCGGAACTGCGTGGCCTGGTAACTGTTCACGCGGTAGCCCACCGCTATGATGGCATCGAGATTTTAAAACTCCACCTCGCGCGTCACTTCGCGCCCGCCCTCGTCGCGAACCATTTCCATTTTGGAAAAAGTTGTCTCCCGATTCAATTCACCTGACCCGAAAATGTTCTTCAGGTGCTTGTTGATGGCCGGGACCTTGACACCGAATAGCTCCGCCATCGTCTTCTGCGTCAGCCACACCCTTTCGTCTTTGACAAAAACCTCACCTTCACCGTCCCGCCCGGGTCGGTATAAAGCAGAAACGGGCTTTTATCTTCCTGCATTGCTTTGAGTCTCTGTATCTTGCCTTTGCGTTGATTGCTGGTCATATACGCCTCCCGGCACTCTTCTTCTCCGCGCGCGCCTGACGCGCCACAGCGGAAGGCCTACCGCCTCCGGCTCGAAACATTGCCACATAATCGTTCAGACGATCAAATCAGACCTTCGAATGACGCCGCAGCAACTTCGCCGCCCACTGCGCCGGTGTAGGTTCGGTCCCTGTGCGACAGTTCTTTCCGGCAGACTTCAGCGCCCGAATCGCCTGGCGTAGTCCACGGTCAGCTCGAATGGCCGCCTCCACGTTGTGATGGAGAAGAGCCCGTTGTAGCGCCACATTGGCTGCCGCCGCTGCATGAATGCCCTCTTCTGACGCTCTTGGAAAATCGTGACGCAGACGCCCCTCGATCTCAGTAACCAGCGAGCGCTCATCAGCAGAGAGACCGCTGGCATAAGCGCCGTGCCGGAGCGCATTTGCGTTTCCTCGCGGCGCTCCGGGGCGCTGCGGCGCAGCCTGCGACAGACGCTCGCTCAACTCAGGAAAGAAATGAATGATGCGCGCAATCTCGCTACGCAAGGCTCGAGGACTCGCATCCCCCAGCGCTCCTTCGCGTCGTGCAGCAACCGCGAGACTGGCCAGACTCCAATATCGGGAGCCGTCAAACCCGAATTCCGCCGGAGAGCGGCGAATAATTTCTACCAACTGCTTGCGTTGGCCTTGTGACATCGTCGGCGGACGGCCGGGGGGACGCGTCCGGCGCAGTCCAGCCACGCCGTCTTCATTGAACCGTCTGACGATGTCGCGAATCGTTCGCTCGCTCAATCCGATAGCAAGGCAAATGCTTCGCCAGTCGTGATCTTCCTTCATCATCAGCAAAACCCTGGCGCGTCTCGCCGTGATCAAATCTTGCTCTTTAGCCAGTGTGTGCAGTTGCTCCAGGTCGTCCCGCGTAATGGTGCGCATGTTCCTCTTCATGCGGCATATTCTCGCCCCAAAACTAGCGCCGTGGCAAGCCTTCAACAATCCGCCAGAGTCCGCTGTCCCAAGCTGCACGAACTCCACGAGTAATGGTCCATTCGCCCAACACACCAGATGGGTACGAACGATTTCGGGGAGAAAGTTCAGGGGCCACAATTAACTAAGTATAACGAATGCAATATTCTGAGGGAGATATACGGCAAGCATTTTGGTGAATTGTTTCGCCATTTAGGAGGGCGGCGCGGGAGACAGTTTTTAGTGATGGCCGACGGGGAAGAGGGGGTCGTGATCGGAGGCCCCGTCAGTTACAACGGTTATCAGTGGTGGCGGATCCAGTATGACCGTCTCTGGCAAATCCCGACCTGGTCGGCCGAGGGAGAGCCAGCGACTCCGGGCACGTATTATCTCAAGAAGATCTCGTCCGGCACCTACTACTTGTCTAAACCAAACCTGAGCGCCCCTTCCAACGCGGCGCCCAATCTTGCCCTGCCTGTAACCTTGTCATGGAACAAGGTAACCGATTCGGCGCTGACCGGGTATCGGGTGGTGCTGTCGAGCAATGCCTCCAACCTTCCCAGCGATCCGCAAAACGTCAGTACGGCCGGTCTGGACGACACGGTTGGGGCGGCGGCAACGAGCACCCAAATCCCCGTAGGGAAACTTGCTGCGGGACACACGTATTATTGGAAAGTGCGTGGAACAAGCACGAACTACGGAGGCACATGGTCCGATTGCTGGAACTTCACGACCGCTGCTTCATCCACTCCTCAAGTGTGGACACCCATTGCATATCCTCCGTCAGGTGCCTATACGTCTGCCGTCTTTATTTATCTGGCCACTGGAACAACCGGCGCGGAGGTTCGATATACGCTGAATGGCAGCGAACCAACGCAAGGGTCAACCCTCTATACCGGCACCCCGGTGTTGATTACGTCTTCGACCACACTCAAGGTGAAAGGTTTCAAGAGCGGGATGACGCCCAGCCAAACACTTATCGCCCCTTATACATTTGGCACTTCTTCCAGCCTGGCAGCGCCCGTATTCAGCCCTTCAGGTGGGTCTTACTCTGGTTCGGTTTGCGTCTCGCTATCCGGGCCATCGGGAGCAAATATTCGTTATACTGTGAACGGCAGCGATCCGACCGAAAGCAATGGCTTTTCGTATTCCAGCTCCTTTTGGCTTTCATCGACAACAACAGTGAAGGCTCGGGCATTTGCTTCAGGGTGGAATCCTAGCAATGTCGCTTCCGCAAGTTTTACAATCAGTGCTGAATCCAAATGCTCACCACCCTATTTTACACCTTCTCCTGGCGACTATCCTTCGGATCAGATGGTTGAAATCAGGTGCGACACGCCAGGAGCGGTCATTCGTTACAGGACCGGGAGTTCGAATCCCACTCGGACCATGGGCACAATCTATGATTCCCCGGTGCCAGTCACCTTTGATAGAACCATTCGCGCCATCGCGTACCTCGAAGACAGCATCGAATCTGAGAGTCCGGTTGTAATCGGCTCTTACACCATCACGCCACCGCCCCCCAGTGCAACACTGGCTTGTTCGCCATCGGTTATCAATCGAACAATTTCGATTGGTGAAACCAATCCATCGGACACCTTCATGGTCTGGAGCACGACGGGCAATGATGTGAAATACAGCATAGAAAGTGACTCGAACTGGCTATCGTCGCAACGGTTCGCAGGCACCGCCACGGCATCCACAACATCGATACACGCAAACTACGAAATGAGCGTGCTTACGCCGGGTGTGTTCCACGGCAAGCTCATCATCCGCGATACCAACAGTGCCAACAGATATGTCACAGAGATTCCCGTCAACCTGACTGTAGTCGATTTTCCTGCATCCATTGAGTTGAATAAGGCTTCCCTGAACGCGACAATTACCGAAAGACAGAATGCCCCGGACGATTCTTTCAGTATTCGAAATGCTGGGGGAGGTATACTTTCCTATGGCCTAAGTGTAGACGTGGATTGGCTTTCCGTTTCACCTGAAAAAGGGGAGACTTCCGGCGAAACAGATTCGATAGCCGTCCACTACTTAACTTCCGGCCTTACCGCAGGGGCTCACGTGGCAAACATTCTCATCTCGGGTTCGCAGGGGCTTACGAAAACAATTCCCGTTAGCCTAACTGTCAATCCTTTTGGCACGAATTTACCTGTCATTTCGGGCATCAGTCCAAATATCGGCTCTGTGGAAGGCGGACAACGTGTCACCATTCGAGGGGAAAACCTCCAGAATGCTACCAGCGTCATGTTCGACGGCATCCCTGCGACAAATTTAGTTGCTGTAGGTCCAACCGAACTACGCCTGACCGTACCTGCGCGCGAAACGATCGGAAAGTCGACGTTGTGGTAACGACAAGCACTGGTTCCGCTACGTACACAAAAGGTTACGAGTACACGTACTTCCGGGGGAACAATATCGAAGAGGTCGCCCAAATAGGGGGATGGACAGGCGCAGTCACAGCGGAAGGGAATTATGCTTATATTCAGCAAGGTTCCACGTTGACGATATTAAATATTATGAACCCAGCCAACCCAACTTTCGTGGGAAAGATTAGGTTACCTGATGCAATTCTAGGAATTGCTGTGTCTGGAAATCTTGCCTATGTGGCTGATTCCGATATGGGCTTGGTTGTGGTCGACATCAGTGACCGCACAAACCCCTCCATACGTGGTTACCACGATACACCTGGCAAAGCTGTAGGGGTTAAGGTGATGGGGGGCTATGCATACGTTCTTGACGCTGGCGTAGACGGAATTCCCCATTCCCTGAGGGTTTATAATGTAATCGAACCAACGGCAGTGGATTTTGTTAGTTCCGTTGTTCTGGGAGCCCAGCCTTGGGATTCGTGTCTTGCCCTTCGCTCAGGCAAGGTCTTCTGCTATGTGGCTCGGAATGGAGGAATGGATGTTGTTGAGGTAACCAACCCCGCCAGTCCTATTCTGCGAGGACATTATAATACATCGGGCGTATCATATGGGATCGCCATCAAGGGGGATTATGTGTACCTTGGAGAAGAGAATCCTGAATCATCGTTCTACGTAATTAACATTGCTGATCCCCAGAATCCGAGTTTTTGCGGCAAACCATCAGGCGGATGGTGGTGTTGGAATGGTTTGACTGTGTCGAATGATAATCGCGTTTATATTGCTGGTGCGGGGAAAATTAAGTCCTTCGATGTGAGCAACCCCTCCGCCCCGAGGATAGTTCAAGGAGGCGATGTAGAACAGGATATTATCGGAGGACAGATGGTCCTGCGTGGCAGTAACATTTTCTCAGCATCCGGAAGTTATGGAATGGCTTCTATCAGTATTAGCGATCCGGATAGGCCCACCAAAGTTGGTTCATTCAAATCAGCGCTTGGTTATCTAAATGGAGTTCACGTCTTCAATGGCTATGCCTATGCAGCATATCTGAACGATGGGTTTCGTGTAATTGATGTACATGATCCCACGAATCCGACATTCAGGGGAGAATACACTGGAGTTCGCATATTAGGTATGAGCGATCATAATGGATATCTTTATGCTGCTGGCGATGGTTCTAAGGGAATTCAGTGTTTCGATGTAAGCAATCCAAACGCTATCACGCTGAAGGCTGTTTCAGATGTCAGCCTTCAATACTTCGGATGGGGTCTGGCTGAAAAAGAAGGGATCTTGTATTCTGCAGGGTCTTCTACTAATGAAGTGCCATATCCTCGCGGATGTATGTTTTTGATATTACTAACCCATTGTCTATCCTCTATAAGAACGGCTGCAATAGTCCAGGCAATTTCGGTTCCAGAGAAGTTGCGATTAGTGGCTCTCTTGCATGTTTACCTGACGGGGATGAGGGCGGCCTTCAGTTTTTTGATATAGGGGTAAGCCCACCCGCTCTGAAGGGATTCGTTGATACCGATGGAACGAGCAATGGTGTGGCTCTCTCAGGAAATATTGCCTATCTTGCTGATGGAAAAAATGGTCTTCGAATTATCGATGCCAGCAATCCGCAAATACCTGCTCCACGGGGTGCTTTTTTAACGCCAATGGCGGCGCAGGCTGTAGATTTAAATTATGCGGGTCTTGCATATGTTGCTGATGGCGATATCTATGCGGTTGATGTCACTGATGCAGACCATCCTTTATCCTGGGGCTCCTACATAACACCAGGATATTGCCAGGAACTACAAGTTGTTAATGATTACATTTATGCCGTCGATTCCTATAATGGACTTGAGATTCTTCGCAAGAAGGATATTGAGAAGCCTTCGATCGTTGTTATGAATCCTACGGCGGGCGATTCGTTTACAACTATCAGTGATTCCGTCTCCATTGCGGGAGTCGCCGATGATAACCGGGCGGTGGCAGTCGTGTCGTGGTCAAATGACCGAGGCGGCAACGGCATGGCTAGTGGAACTAATGATTGGACAGCAACTGACATAGGTCTGCAGCCAGGGAAAAATGTGATCACGGTGACTGCAGAAGACGACACGGGCAATACGGAATTTGACACTTTGACCGTGATATCCAACCAGCCAGATCGAGTTGCGCCAACAACCGTATCTATTCTAAGACAAGACGCCTCGCCTAGCTCGCAATCTATAATTCATTGGACGGTGACATTTGACGAATCTGTGACTGGTGTTGATGCGACTGATTTCGTCCTGACAAAAAGCGGAGCGGTTGACGGCGGCATGGTTTCAGACGTGAGCGGCGAGGGGGCCACACGAATGGTCACGATTTCCACAGGAATGGGCGATGGCACAATCCGGCTGGATTTGAAGGCCAGCGGGACCGGAATCATTGATATGGCAGGAAACGCTATCACTGGCGGATTCATGGCGGGAGAAACCTACACGATAGACGGCACGAAGCCGTTCGTGGTTTCGATTCTGCGTTCTGCGATGAGCCCGACGAACAGCGCGACCATCGCCTTTGATGTTCGGTTCAGTGAGGACGTTCAGGAAATTAATCTAGCAGATTTCAACTTCACGGCAAGCGGTGTAGTCGGTGCAAGACTGGCCAGTATCTCAGGTGGCGGCGGAACGTATGTAGTGAGGATGAGCACTGGAAGCGGCGACGGATCTTTGAGACTTGGTTTACGTAACAGCGGGACGGGCATTAGCGACACGGCGGGCAACGTCATTGCCACCGGCTTCTGGTCTGGAGAATCTTATGTGATGGATCGCACGCCACCTGTAATCACGATGTACGGCCTTTCGCCAGTTGAGATTGAGAAGAACGCCTCGTATTCAGATGCCGGTGCTAAGGCCTCGGATGCTGTAGATGGTCTCATTACAGCAAGTATCCGGACATCTGGATTGCCACTTAAAACCGATATCCTTGGCACTCGGTTCGTGACCTACACTGCGACTGATTCTGCAGGAAATTCAGGTCAAGCAGTTCGCATTATTCAGGTAACCCCCCCGCGAACTAAAGTACGTAGGAACTGGGAAATCTACCGATAAGCACTTGTCCATAAATTGGGCATCTCCAGCGGCGAGTCAGTGTTCATCGAATGAGCGCACCGGGCCATTCATGTCCGCGGCTAAGCAGCGACAATAAGCTTTTTGAACTTGCATTACTCTCCGACCAGAGCGTCCATGTCACCCGTCAAGCCGCACACAAAGCATTGTGAATGCACGGCTTAAGCAAACGGAGGACACCGCGCATGGACATCAGAGAGATCCGGTTTGGGATTGAGATCGAGACGATCAAGCGCACGCGCGAAGAGACGGCCGCGGCCATTCATTCGGTGGTCGGTGGGACGATCCGTCACGTGGGCTATCCCGCCAGCTATGACCCTTGGGAGGTCGAGGACCTTCGCGGGCGCAAATGGAAGGTGGTGGCCGATGCCTCGCTGACCAGCGTGCCAGCGCACCTGCGGGCCGAGATCGTCAGTCCGGTCCTGACCTACGACGACATCCCGCAACTGCAGGAACTGGTTCGCGCCGTGCGCCGCGCCAAGTGCCAGGTCGACGACCGCTGCGGCATTCACATCCACGTTGACGGCGCCATCTTCGATGCGAAGAAACTGACGAACCTCGCGAAGACCTTCTACAAGCAGGAGGAACTGATCCTGCACGCGCTGGGCGTCCACCCCGAACGCCAGCGCTACTGCCGGCGCCTGAACGATGACTTCATCCGCACGATCGAACGCCGCCGGCCGCGGACGCTGCGCGACCTGAACCGCGCGTGGTATGGCCGCGAGAACACCGCGCCGCAGCACTACGATTCGACGCGCTACGTGACACTCAACCTGCACAACCTCTGGTATCGGAACACGGTTGAGATGCGCGCGGCCAACAGCACGCTGCACGCCGGCAAGGTCAAGGCCTACGTCCAGTTCGTGCTCGCGCTAGCCGCCAAGGCCGCCAAGGCCGTCAACGCCCGTGCCGCCTCGAGCCGCAAGCGCGAGTTTAACCCGGAAAGCGCCAAATACGACCTGCGCGTCCTGCTGCTGCGGCTCGGGATGATCGGCGACGAGTTCAAAACCGCGCGGCAGCACTTGCTGGCGAATATGCCGGGCGACGCGGCGTTTAAGACCCGGGCACAGCGCGAGAAACACACGGCGAAACGGAACGGCGGTTCGGCGGCGGGGGAGACGATGGGTGAGACGGTTGCGGCGACGGAAGCGGCGGCAGCAACAGAAGCGGCGGCCTTCGAAATCACACAGACAGGAGGGGAGACATGCTGATCTTACTGCGAGACACAGATACTGACGGACGGCCGATCTTCGGAAGTGGTCTGCTGATTGAGGGAGAGGGGGCGGTGGGGATTGTGGAGAAGATGCAAGCCACCTCGCCATTCAATGTAGGAGAGATGACCACCTACATGCGGCACGTCTTGAGTACCGCGGATGACGAGGAGACAGCGCTGAGCGACTCGCTGGAAGAGACGGCAAGAGAGTTCCTGGAGCGTCTTGCCCGGTATGGGCTGATCAAATTCATGAAAGACGGATCGGGCGAAGAGGATCGGCCGCTTCAGTTCGAGGAGGCGCTCAACGTCCTCTGCAATTCCGGCCTGACCAACATGCTCGATTACCCGGTCGTGGCGCGCCTTGCTCGGGAGCTTGGTTACGAGCCGACTGCCGAATGGATCGAGGCCAATCCCACTGAGTATGCAGCGTTTCTGTTGGGCGGCGGGTTTCGGCCGCTGCGCGACAACTTTGGCGGGGGAGAGGAGAAGCCATGTGCGGACAAGCAGGGCTGATCCTCGCCGCAAGCGTCGGCGCGCCCCGGAAATTGCGATCCTCGAGACCATCTTCACCGAACTCCTCATGCGCAGCGAAACCCGAGGCATCCACGCCAGCGGAGTGGCCGTTATAAATCGTGGGGGAGACTATGCGCTCTTCAAGCGCCCGATGCCCGCAACCCAACTGGTCGTTCAATCCGGCTTCAACGACGCTCTATATGCCTTCGATCACACGACCACTGCGATCCTCGGCCACACGCGCTATCGGACATGCGGCAGTGAATCCAACAACGCCAACAATCATCC
>Ga0116193_1002633_pt1 | contig 13510 bp, 8 predicted proteins | sample AD_UKC115_MetaG_FD_89892 | JGI IMG/M metagenome (GOLD analysis project Ga0116193, IMG submission 89892) | Active sludge microbial communities of municipal wastewater-treating anaerobic digesters from Hong Kong - AD_UKC115_MetaG | ecosystem: Engineered > Bioreactor > Anaerobic > Digestate | place... | reverse complement strand
ATGAAATAAAAATATTTGAGGACAAAAAGGTTAGAACGCTTTGGGATGGTGAACATGAAAAATGGTATTTCTCTATTATTGATGTAATTGAAATTTTAACCGGCAGTCCAAGACCCAGGAAATACTGGAATGCATTAAAAACGAAGCTAAAAGCAGAGGGAAGCGAGTTGTCCCATAAATTGGGACAACTGAAAATGCAATCGGCTGATGGGAAATTCTATCTAACAGATGTAGCCGATACCGAACAGCTTTTTCGTCTAATTCAATCCATTCCATCACCCAAAGCAGAACCTTTTAAACTCTGGTTGGCTCAGGTAGCATCGGAACGATTGGATGAAATGCAAGACCCTGAACTAAGCATTGACAGGGCACTGGAGCAATACATGAAGTTGGGTTATTCAGAAAACTGGATTAACCAACGACTGAAAAGTATTGAGATACGAAAAGAACTAACGGATGAATGGAAAAAGAGAGGCTTGAAAGAAGGTGTTCAGTTTGCCACGCTTACTGATATTATTACCAAAGCATGGAGTGATAAAACTACCAAAGAATACAAAATACTGAAAGGGTTAAAAAAAGAAAACTTGCGGGACAACATGACCAATACAGAGCTCATTCTGAACATGCTTGCCGAAGCATCTACCAAAGATATCTCTGCCGCAACTAATCCGAAAGATTTTGAAGAAAGCAAAAAAGTGGCAAAGCAAGGTGGTAATGTAGCAAAGGTTGCTCGCAAGGAGCTGGAAGCTAAAACAGGTAAAAATGTAGTTACTGCTCTAAATGCCAAAATACTGTCAGAATCAGGATTGAAAAAATTAAAGGATAAACAGGATAAGAAGAAAAAAAGCGAATGAAGGAAGAAGATATTACATACAAAATAATTGGTTGTGCTATGAAGGTGCACAATACTCTTGGAAATGGATTTCAAGAAGTAATCTATCAGCGTTGCCTGGCAATTGAACTTGAAAAGACGGGGCTAAGTTTTGGTAGAGAAATAGAACAAACCATTTTTTATGAAGGAATTGAAGTAGGAACAAGACGAGCTGATTTCGTTGTAGAGGAAAAAGTTATTGTTGAATTAAAAGCAGTTATCAATCTCGAAGATGTTCATTTGGCACAAGCAAAAAATTATGTTGTTGCTTATGACTTTACAACTGGCTTATTAATCAATTTCGGTTCAACCAGTTTACAATATAAAAAGGTATTTAACCCGAAATATAACACTGCAATAAATCCTGCTAATCCTAAAATCAACTAAATCCTGATTCAGACAATATGTTACAAAACAACGCACAATTAAAATCACTTATTGCCAATCTCTGGCAAAACTTTTGGGAAGGCGGAATTGCCAATCCCTTAACTGCCATTGAGCAAATTACCTACCTCATTTTTATGAAACGTTTGGACGATTTGGAAGCCAAACGGGAACGTGATGCAGAGTGGACAGGTGAAAAATATGTTTCACGATTTGCGGGCAAATTCAATATTCCGGGCAGCAACGAAAGCATTGATAAAAACGAACTGCGGTGGAGTGTGTTTAAACACAAGCCCGCAGACGAAATGCTGATGTTTATGCAAATGAAAGTGTTTCCGTTTTTGAAAGACCTGAACGGAGAAACTTCTCCCTTTACCAAACACATGGCAAACGCTGTGTTCATTATGCCCAAAGCCAGTTTGCTGGTTTCGGCCATCAACATTGTAGAAGATATTTTTAAGGAAATAGAAAAAGATGCCACCGAGGGCGGACAGTCTTTTCAGGACATACAGGGCGATGTGTATGAAATGCTGCTGAGCGAAATAGCCACGGCAGGTAAAAACGGACAGTTTCGCACACCCCGACACATCATAAAACTGATGGCTGAATTGGTAGCTCCGCAATTGGGGCAACGCATTGCCGACCCAGCTTGCGGAACAGGCGGTTTCTTGTTAGGTGCGTATCAATACATACTTACCGATTTGGTAAGAAAGAAAGACCCTGACAAATTGCAGCAAGACGAAGATGGTTTTGAACGAGCCGCCATTAGTGCCGTGCTTACACAGGAGATAAAAAGCATTTTGGATAAAAGCTTTGTAGGTTATGATATTGACACCACGATGGTACGATTGGGCTTGATGAACCTGATGATGCACGGCATTGACGAACCCAAAATTGATTACAAAGACACCCTCAGCAAAAGCTACAATGAAGACAGCCAGTTCGACATCATTATGGCGAACCCGCCCTTTACAGGAAACATTGACAAAGGCGATATTAACGAAGGGCTGAAACTGCCCACCACCAAAACCGAACTGCTGTTTGTAGAACGCATTTTTAATATGCTGAAAATGGGTGGAACGGCTGCTGTGATTGTGCCCAGTGGTGTGATACAAAACAGCGGTAAGGCATTTGAAGCTCTGCGAAAACTGATTATTGAAAAAGCAGAACTGAAAGCTGTGATTGCTGTGCCAAGCGGAGCATTTAAACCTTATGCCGGTGTGAGTACAGCAATTTTGATTTTTACCAAAGGCGGTGAAACCAATCATGTGTGGTTTTACGATATGCAGGCAGACGGCTACACCTTAGACGATAAGCGAAACAAAATTGCAGAAAGCGATTTGCCAGACATTGTGCAACGCTACAAAAACCGTCTGAACCAGAATACATTGTCAGAAACAGGATTAGCAGGATTAAAGAATGAACAGGATTTTGCAAATAGTAAAACTTCGAAAATGTCAACTCCTACATCCGGTAAATCCTCAAATTCTGAAAATCCTGATTCTGACAGAAGATTGAAATACTTTATGGTGCCCAAAAAGGAAATTGTAGAAAATGGTTATGACTTAAATTTAAACACTTACAAAGAAGAAGTATATGAAGAAGTGGTGTATGAAAATCCGACACTTATTATTGGTAAATTGGAAGAATTAGAAAAAGACATTCAAAGAGGTTTAACCGATTTAAAAATTTTCTTATAATGAAGTTTACAAATAAACTATTAAGTGAAGTTGTGTTCTTTCAGGAAGGTCCTGGAGTTAGAAAATTTCAATTCAGAAATGAAGGAGTAAAACTATTGAATGTCGGAAACATAAATAAAGGTGTATTGGATACTAGCACAACTAAACTCTATATTTCAGAGGAAGAAGCGTATGGTAAATACAAACACTTTTTAGTTGATGAAGGAGACTTATTAATAGCAAGTTCGGGTATTGTGGTTGATAATTTTCATAACAAAATCGCTTATGTCAAAAAAGAACATTTGCCACTTTGCCTTAATACAAGCACAATAAGATTTAAGACCTTGGATGAGAATGTTTTTAATCTTGATTATTTAAAATTTTACCTAAAAACAACTCATTTTAAAAATCAACTACGGAAATTAATAACTGGTGCAGCTCAATTAAATTTTGGACCATCACATTTAAAGAAAATTACTCTACCAGTTCCTCCCCTTCCCGACCAACTCCACATTGCCACCATTCTTTCCAAAGCCGAAAACCTGATAGCCCAACGTAAAGAAAGCATCCGCCTGTTAGATGAATTTTTGAAAAGCACTTTTTTGGAGATGTTTGGTGACCCAATTGCAAACAAGAAGAAATGGGAGGTATTAGCTTTATCTGATGTGTGCTCAAAAATAACGGATGGAACTCATGACACACCCGAAAGATTGACTCAAGGAGTAAAATACATTACAGGTAAACATATAACACCTTTCAATATTGATTTTGAAAATTCTGATTATGTTACAGAAGAAGTACACCAAGGAATATACAGAAGAACAAATGTAGAGTTTGATGATATACTTTATACCAACATTGGAGCAAACGTAGGAACAGCCGCAAGAGTTAAGGTGAAATATGAATTCAGCTTAAAAAATGTTGCTTTACTCAAACAGGATAGGGCTAAATTAAGATCACATTATATTGAACATTTATTAAACCTTTCGAATTTCAAAAATAGGCTTCTAAGTTTATTAAGTATTGGTGGGGCTCAAAAATTTTTGAATTTAAAATCAATTGGTAAAATTAAAATTCCTGTTCCTCCAATTGCACTCCAAACCCAATTTACCCACATCGTAGAAAAAACAGAAGCCCTCAAAACCCAATACAAACAAAGCTTGCAGGAGTTGGAGAATTTGTATGGCAGTTTAAGCCAAAAGGCGTTTAGGGGGGAATTGAGTGTAAAATAAAAATTCACAACAGCACAAACCTTTCACAACAGAAACTCTGAAACGCAATACTGACAATGGTTTGCAAGGACTGACGACAAGAACCATTGGCTATAACAAAAATATTTTTCTACCCTATTAGAAAATTTTTATACCTACTCCTACTTGTATGTTTTGGCTTTTCCATTCTTTGGGTGTAATAGTGTTGTTTAAATTGCTTAGTCCTACATCGTAACGTGCATAAGCTCTAAACGATTGAAGATTGAGCTGAACACCTGCAATCATAGAAAAATTTCCATCTTTAAAAGCATTTTGAATATTGCCAAAAAACTTTTCATTTTTATTCATTAAAATACTGTACTCTGGACCAACATTGATTGTAAACATTTTGCTTACATTAATTCTTAATAATAAAGGAATTGAAAGATAATTCAACTTATCATCTTTATTACCGTTCGTTCCTTTATTGTTTAACTGACTAAATAAAATTTCGGGTTGCAGACCTATTACTTTACTAAAATCAATTTCTAAAGAGCCGCCTGCATGATAACTTGCATTAAAATCGTTATCGGCAATTTTTGAATAATTTAAACCGCCTTTGGCAATTAAGTGAACTCCTTTTTGTGCATTAGCATTAACAATAAAAATAAATGCAAGTAAAAAAAGTGAAATATTCTTTTTCATTTTTAAAAATTTGTTGGCAAATGTAAGTGTATAAGAATAAATATTTAAGACAATGTAAGTAAAGTTATTTCTGGTAAAATTCCTACCCTTCCTGGATAACCAATAAAACCAAAGCCACGATTAACATATAGTTTTTGACTTCCTTCTTCATACAAGCCAGCCCATTGTTTATACATATATTGTACAGGACTCCATTTGAAATATGGATTTTCAATTCCAAATTGCATACCATGTGTATGCCCTGCCAACATTAAATCTATATCAGTATATTTTTTTCTTACTTCTGCATCCCAGTGGCTTGGGTCGTGGCTCATTAAAATTTTAAAACTGTATTTTTCTGTTCCTTCATACGCTTTTTGCATTTTACCATATTTAGGAAAATACGCTTTTGCTCCCCAATTTTCAATTCCTAAAAGTGCAAAAGACTGATTATTTTTTTCTATTGCAACATGTTCATTCAATAATAATTTCCAACCTAATTGAGCATGAGCTTGCTTTAGTTTTTCTAAATTTTCTTGCTTGGCTTCTGGCGATTTCCAAGCTATATAATCGCCATAATCATGATTGCCTAAAATACTATACACACCAAAGGGGGCTTTTATTTTGCTGAAAATATCTATGTACTCCAAAATTTCATCATGCCTGTCGTTTACTAAATCGCCTGTAAATAAAATAAGGTCTGCCTGTTGTTCAAGAATTAAATTAATTCCTTTTTCTACTGCTTTTTTATTTTGAAAACTGCCACTATGAATATCACTTATTTGAACAATTTTAAAGCCTTTAAATGCAGGTGGTAAATTATCAAAAGTTAAATTTATTTTTTTGAGTTGATAATTGTATTTATTGCTAAATCCATACAACATTGTTCCAAAAATTGATGCACCTGCACCAATACCTAACCAACTTAAAAATACACTTCTTGAAATATAATTTTCATTTGTAGTAGTAGATACAATATCATTTTTATTAGAAGAAAATTTCTTAATTACCCAAGTAAAAAATCTTCTAATATCATCAATAGCAAAAAATAAAACTCCAATTAATTTAGCAATAAACAAGCCTACTAAAATTGCAAAAACATAATTACGAAAAAATTTAGACACTTGAAAAGAATGAAAAAAAGCAAATGCAAGTAATACTGCAATAGTGGCTACAGTTAAAACCCAATAAGCTGTGTGTACATACAATCTTGTTTTTGTATTAAGCGATGCTGTAATAGTTTTTACTGCTTGAAAAGCATAAAAATCTAACAACAAAATAATACTCGCAACAACCCATAATGAATCGGAATTTCTCATACTAATTTTTCAAAGGCTACAAAGAAAAAAAAATAAGCTGAACAATTTTATACATTAACATTTAATAATAATTACAGAAATTTGCAGAACTCATTTTACTTAAAAAAAATTGTTATGAAGTTTACATATTATGGACAATCTTGTTTTTCGGTGGTTGTAAATGGAAAAAATATTTTGTTTGATCCTTTTATTACTTTTAATGAATTAGCAAAAAATATTGATGTGAACAGCATTGAAGCTGATTATATTTTTTTAAGTCATGGTCATGCAGATCATATTGCAGATTGTGTAAGTATTGCAAAACGAACCCATGCAAAAGTGGTGTGTAGTTTTGAAATACACGAATGGTTGAATAAGCAAGGTGTTACTAACACACATCCTATGAATACAGGAGGTAAATGGAAATTTGATTTTGGAGTTGTAAAATGTGTGGTAGCACAACATAGCAGTGGATTGCCAGATGGTAGTTATGGAGGAAATCCAATGGGTTTTATTTTTATTACTGAAGAAAAAAACTTTTATTATAGTGGCGATACTGCTCTTACTTTAGATATGCAATTAATACCTACTTGGGCAAAGTTGCACTTTGCTGTATTTCCTATTGGCGATAATTTTACAATGGATTATACAGATGCTGCAACTGCTGCTACATTTGTTGGAGCAACTACTGTTATTGGTGTGCATTACAACACTTTTGATTATATAAAAATTGATACTGCTGCTGCTGTAAATTATTTCAACTCTGTACATAAAAATTTGTTGTTACCCAATATTGGTAAAACAATAGATGTGTAAGAGGGAAACAAAAGTCAGCAGTATATTATAATTAAAAAATAAAGCTTTATAAAAATGCTAAAATATTTATGCTTTCTTTTAATGCTTCCTATAACAACATTTGAACAGACTTTAATTAAAGGAAAAATAATTAATTCAATAACTAAGCTACCCATTCCTTATGTAACAGTAGGATTAGTAAAAGAGAATATAGGAAGCAATGCTACCGTAGATGGTTTTTTCTAATTACATCAAATAAAAAAATTGAGAACGACTCTTTAATATTTTCTTGCGTTGGATATAAAACCCTAAAACTTCCTATTCATTTCAACAGTGAAAATATTTCTATTGTAGAGTTAATTGAAAACATTTCTGAATTAACTGAGGTTATTGTTTCAAGTAAAAAGAATTTTAGCGTTGTTACACTTAACGATTTTTCTAATTGTGGAAACAGCTTTGTTGGTTCAAGTGGCTATCAAACTCAATTAGCACAACATTTCCAAGTAGAAAATAAAAATTCATTATTAGTTGGGGTAAAAATATGCAGGGCAAGCATTGCATTAATTGCACCTGAAAAAACTATATTCAGGCTCCGCATTTACAGTATGGATACTTTAAGTAAGGCTCCTTCCAAGGATTTATGCAATCAAATTATTGAAGTAATAACAAGAAGAAAAACTATAAATCTAAACCTTGAAAAATATAAAATTTATATTCCAGATAAAGATTTTTTTGTAGCAATAGAGTGGCTAAAAATACCATTTAATGAAAATAAATTCAAAGTAAAGATTAATGGTGATAAAGTAGATCGTATATCTTATAGACCAAGTATTGGTTGGACAGATAATGTAAATTCAAAAATGGAGGCTTGGATGTTAAATTACAAAAATGAGTGGCATCCAATGTTTCAAATGAATAATAAAACAAGTGTTTCAATTGCAGCAACCGTAAAATATTGAATATAAAAACATCAATAATAAATTCTGCTTTCGTTTTACATATTACGGTGCCAACGAAACTCTTATTTGCACACCAGCTCTTGTATTTACAGTAGGTGCAGATGTTGAGATGTAAGGCGTAACTCTACGTTGGTCGAAGAATAGTTTAATGTTAATTCTATCGTTTAAAACATAATCAATACTTGGTTGTAGGGTTATTACTTTTTGTCCTCCTGTACCATAAGCATTGGCTTGGTCTAAACGACTATTGGTTGTTGCATCATCTCTCATACTTACATCTAATCTAAAATTAATATCGTTGGATAATGGCTTGCCTTTTATTTTTATAAAACTCATTCCACGTTTACGCCAACCAGCACCAACAGTCCATTCTGTACTGTTTGTTTCACTTAATTGATAGTCTATTAAACTTAAACTTAATTGCCTGCTTTTCTTGTACTCAAATTTTACACTTACTTGGCTTAGTGTAGTAATATCTATACCAAATAATGGTGCAAATTGTTCTTGTATTGTAATATTGGGTACTAAGAAAAATGGAACGAAATTTTTGCTTACCGTATCTATAAACTGAGGATAACCATAATGGAATGGATCTGCAAATAATAATGCACTGTTATAACTGTTCATACTTACAGTACCATTATAAGCATGCGATAAACTAATACTGCTAAATAGTTTTGCAAGTCCTGAAATTCTTGTTAATCCTGTATAGGTAACTCTCCAATTGGGTTTTGGTAAAACTCCTGCAAACGGATTTGTACGAATGCTTTTATTATTTTGGCTTAACAATGTTACACTCTTAGGGTCTTTGCCTGTGTATGCAGCTAAGAAAGATGGAATTAAAACATCTTGAGCATATCTGCCATAACCTACTGCATAACCAGCAGCATCATATTGCCCATTCCAATAAGGGTTATTTTCTGCAGCACGCTGACTTAATATTTTTCTATAATCTTGAAACTTTTTAAACGTTTCAGAAATATCGTTTGGATTTGTTTTTTGGAATAAGGTTTTAAATGCAATGTATGAAACGCTGAAACCTCCTGCTGCATAAGGATTTAAGTGATTAAACTTATTGGAGTTGTTTACATCTTTAAACAATTCTGTATATTCTTTACTAAACGATTTATCTAAATTAATATCTACAATTAATTCTCTAATAGGTTCAGCTTGAATGGTAAGGCTTAAACGTTGTTGAAAGCTTTGTCTGAATAAATCATTAAACAAAGTGTCTTTGGTTAATACACCATTGGCTGCCTTATCATTTAACCAATTAGAATCTGGCTGTGCACCAAAAACAAAAGCTAAACCTGGCTGCATGGTTTTAAAATTATTGCCAAGTTGTTTTGATTTATCCATAAATCCAGGAAGCCTCGTTTTATAAGATTCACTGTAATTAATAGATGCACGTTTTACCATTGTAAATATTTTACCTGTTGTTCTTACCACTTCGTTCATTTCTACAGGCTGATTTTGTTTTAGTAAACGAGCAGCAATTCTTGCATCACGTTTTTCTTGCCTCCATTTTTTCAAAGCCTCTCTCCTTTTTTTACCTGTTAATCCTTTTACTACTTCTTCTTTTGTTTTAATTTGTTTGGTAACTATAGGTGTAGGTTTTTTAGTAGGTGTAACATTTTTGGTTCCTTTACTTGCAGGTGGTGGCACATTATCTAAAGCTCTTAACCATCTTGACTTTGCATACAATCTTGTAAAATCAAACTCACCATTGATGGTATTTTCCTGACTATTTTCTATAATATTACCTAATTGCACAGCTAATAAACTTGCACCAATCCAATTGTAAGTTGTAGCATAACTATAACGAGAAGTTATCCAATCTGCAAAAGGAAATTTAGCAAGTGGTAAGGTATAACTTATTGCTGCTCTTTGATTGTATAAAGTAGCACGTCCACCATTCCAAAAGTTGTTTCTTATGCTATCTCTTTTTTCTTTAGAATCTATTGCTCCTGCTGGTTCATCAACTCTTGCATTATTGGTTGCAGAAAAATCTAAATTTAAAGAACGAGACAAATCCCAACGAAGATTGTAAAATCTATCAAACGTAAAATATTTATCGTAAGTGGTATCTACTCTTTCAATTTTTCCTGTTCCATCTGTACTTACAATACGAGGAATGTACTGCCCAAATTGTCTGTTTATATCAGCTCTAAAACTCAACAACGATGGCATTAAATTAAAATTAAAATCTCGAATAGGATCGTACCATTTACTTTTTCTTTTGGTTAATAATTTTTTAAATGGCTCAATATATTTAGATGGTTTATTGAAAGTATAACCAAAGCCTCCACGCTGTTTAGTAACTTCATTTTTTAAAACCAATGGACTACTTTGCTCCGTTTTGGTATAAGAATAACTCACATCAAAATTGCTCAAACTCCACAACTTATTTTTACCATTACCTTGAACTCTAATGTTGGTAAAGTTGAGTGTTTTAATAGTTGTTTGGTCTAAAGCTGTACTTTTAATTGAATCTCTTTGGTGGCTTGTAGGAGCACTGTTTAATTTATCTTTTAGTTTTACATCTTTATCATAAGGGTCGTACTCTGGTCGTTTAATTGTTTTATTAATGCTTGCATAAATTGGGATACTTAGTTTGGCAGATTTAGGAACTAATTTTCCTGCATCAATGGTTGCAGCAGCATCAAACTGAAACATATTATCTCTTGCACGTTCATTTAATCGTTGCTCAATGGAGCCAAAACCTTTGGTGTATGTATTGGCTGAAAAGCTTAATGTACCTAAGTCTGCTAATTGAACATCAATTCTTCCTAAAGCTGCATAAGCTCCTTTTTCGTCTAATTGAGAGAGTCTTAATTCATTTATCCATACTTCAGTGTATAAGTCAAATGGGTTATTGTCTTTTGCATTTTCTACTGCAATTAAAATACCTCTTACTTCACCTAAATTTGGATTACCATAAACAGAGAAGGTTTTACTACCAATCATTTCTCTATAAATGGTATTGAGTGGTGCACCAGTAGCATTTCTTCTTAATTTTAAATTTACTAATTCCTGTAATTCAAAATCGAGGTTGTTGCTATCGGGCCAAACCTTTGCTGCTGCTGAATCTGATGTACCATATTTACCAGGTGGTGTAATTTTTAATGGTATTTTTATTTCGTAATAATTATTTAAAAAATCTTGTCCAATTCTTACTACTGCATTTAATTCTTTGTCTTTTACATCTGGAAACTTAGGCATACTTTCAGCATGAACAAACATGGATAGTTTTCCAAATTGACGCATATCTAAATTCAAAGTTTTTATTACACCTCTTGCATCGCCATCTTGTAAGCCCATAATTCTAAGGCTCATGGCTTGTTCGTTTTGTAAAAGATTTACGCCATTATTGCTTAATTGTTGTACACGTTCTATACCTGGTGGCATTACATAATTTACGGGTGTACGATTGCTATTTTCTTCAATGTTTACAGCTAATGTATTAAAGGTTGTTGCTGTATTATTGATAGGTGCATATTGACCTGTAGTATCTAATTTGTAATTAAAATTCCTCCATTGGTTTCTTACTAAATCCATACGTGCAAAACGTAATACAGCAGAGTCTTCAAAATCTGTTAAATACATTCTTATAAAACGAATAGATTTAAAATCTGCAATTCCGCCTACATTACTGGTATATTCTTTAATGGGCACTCTAAACAAATACCAATTTTCTGAACCACTTGTACCGTTTACATAATTTACATTTATCGTTCTTTTATCAGTTATGTATTTAGTAATACCAACATCCATATTTTTTGATAAATCTATTTCGTATTCGTAGTAAGCTTCTGTTTCGTTTAAAGTATTATCTCTGTTTAAATCTTCATTATCTGGATATAATGTAGCTGCAGAAAGTTCATTTGTATTACCAGATACTGGGCTATTGCCTTGTGGATTATTAAAATTTTTATAGCGTTGTAAAATGTCTGTATTTATATCAAAGCTTGGGTCTCTGTACCATTTGTAATTATCATTACTTGGGTCGGCACTTGCTTGAATGTATAAAGGTGATGTAGTTGAAAAATTATTGGCAATACGAGCTAAGTAATAGGCTTTTTTTGTTTTTTCATCATCATCAGTCATACCATCAAAACCAACATCTTGATAAGGTCTATCATTAGGATCGTTGCTAAATGATTGTGTTACTTGAATAGGATTAACAGGTTGTTTGCCCCAAGTACTGCTATCTACAACTGCAGGAATATTGGGTGTTGGTAATCCATTTTCATAAAAGCGTTTTCCATCTTTTAAAACATCTTCACTTACGTTTCCAAGATTGATGTATAGTTTACCTTTTGCAGCAGGATTAGCAGTTTTAATAAATGGATCTTGTACCCAAAATTCCAAATATTCTACATTGCCTGTTTCAAAATCTGTTTGATCAATGCTTCGCATGATACCACCCCAACGTTGTTGAGGATTTAATAATTTTCCATTGGCATTAATTTGTGTAGGACTTGAAACATAATTGTAAGGACCTCTGTCTTTAGGATAATAAGCTAAATCAAAAGTAAAGGCTTGTACGTTGGTAATATTTGTTGTAAGATTAGGGAATAATTCGTTGGTATAAACTTGTCTTGTTCTTGGGTCGCTCAGTGCATCTAAATTGGCTTTTAGAGGATTATTGGCAGCGTTTTTATCTTGTAAATTAGGTTCAATATTGTACCAGGCAATTTTTGCACGATTAAAATTATAATCTATGGAGTCGTATAGTTTTCCTTCAGGAAATCTTCCAGTAGGTGTAGATGCTAAAGCCCATGCTATGGCAGGAAAACGTAAATCGTAGCTGTTTCTTGTTCCTTCAAAATCATCTATATAAATTAACCCTTCTTTACCTTGTCCTATTTGACTTGGGTGTCCTGGTTTTAAATAAGCTGCTTCGCCATAAGCTGTTACTGTACTTTTTGCAGTAGTGTTGTAAAAAGGTAATTTGTTTAAAAGTCTTGTAATGCCTGGTGCATCAGTTCTATAACTAAAGTCAAAACCATACATAGTGTTTTTAATAGGGTCTTCGCCATAATTCATTTTAGTGAAAAAAGGTCTTTCACTTAATCGCAACATGGATAAGCCTAAGCTTAATTTTTTGTTGGCAATATAATCTGCTCTTAATCCTAAGAAGCCTCTTTGCTGCATTCCAAAGCCTGCATTATTTTCGTAAGAAACACTAACAGGAATACCCGAATTTAAAATAGCTTGGTTGATAATTTTTACACTTCCTAAATTATAATCTATGGTATAATCTACCCCTTCTTGTAAAACTTGCCCTCCTGCATTAATCTTTACAGAACCTTGAGGTATATTAAATGCCCCCAAATAAATATCACTTCCACCTGTTCCTTTTGCTTGCCCTTGCATTACAAATCTATTAAAGTTGGCATAGGTTTGTGCAATAGCTTTAATAGAATCGTACAGTATTTGATACACATATTTTGAAGGATCTACACCTGGTGGCAAGCCTACTCCATTGTTAAATGCTAAAGCATATAAGTCTTTACCAAATGGCTCTAATACGGGAAAAACAATTTTTCCTTGTTGTGGTAAAATGGTAAAGCCTTCTATGTAGTCAAATTGTCCATCTGGTTGTGGGTCGTTTCTATTATTTAATCTATCTAAATTTAAGATGCGT
>Ga0116193_1002632_pt1 | contig 13515 bp, 3 predicted proteins | sample AD_UKC115_MetaG_FD_89892 | JGI IMG/M metagenome (GOLD analysis project Ga0116193, IMG submission 89892) | Active sludge microbial communities of municipal wastewater-treating anaerobic digesters from Hong Kong - AD_UKC115_MetaG | ecosystem: Engineered > Bioreactor > Anaerobic > Digestate | place... | reverse complement strand
TTATTAATAAATGAAGAATTTAATCCAGCAATATTTAAAATTCCCGCACCAAAATTATAGATAGCTCCACCACCATTAAATGTTGAATTAGCAGTGTTATTAATAAATATTGCATTAGATATAGTTACATAACCTACTTCATTGAATACCGCACCACCAACATTTGCAGAGTTATTAATAAAAGAATTATTAGCTCCAGAAATAATTAAAACCCCTGGATTAAAATTATAGATAGCACCACCTAAACCTGAACTAGATGTTAAATTATTATTAATAAAAGAACAATTAGCACCAGAAATAGTTATATTTCCTTCATTATATATAGCTCCAGCTTCATAATTTCCAGTATTATTAATAAAAGTAGTTGTATTTAAAATAGTTACAATACCTGTTTTATAATTATAGATGGCTCCACCATATTCTCCTTTGTTATTACTAAAAGAAGATTTATAAATGTAAATATTACCATTCTCTTCATTATAGATAGCACCACCATTATTTGTAACATTATTTCTAATAAAATGAGCATTAGAAATAGTTACAATTCCTGCACCATTAAAAACAGCACCTCCAGCAGTAGCATAGTTATTAATAAATGAACAATTATCTCCTAAAAGATTCAAATTACCATAAACATTATAAATAGCTCCACCCATGTCACCAATGCTTGTTTTTGCAGAGTTATTTATAAAAGAACAGTTAACCCCTGTGATGTTTAATAAAGAATTATAACTATAAATAGCACCACCATATTTGTCTGCAGAATTATTAATAAATGTGGAATTTTTTCCTGAAATACTAATTATACTATTCTGAGAATTATAAATTGCACCACCATAAGTAGCATTATTCAAAATGAATAAACAAGTAGCAGAAATATTTGTAATACTGTTATAATTATAGATAGCTCCACCATCATATGTTGCTGAATTATTAATAAAAGAACAATCACTACCAGTAATAGTCACCATACCACCATTATAATTAAAGATAGCTCCACCACCATTAGATGTTGAATTAGCAGTGTTATTAATAAAAGAACAATTATCCACTGTGATGTTTAATAAAGAATTATGATTATAAATAGCACCACCACTCTCTGCAGTATTATTAATAAATGTGGAATTTTTTCCTGAAATACTAATTATACCATTTTGATAATTATAAATTGCACCACCATAAGTAGCATTATTAAGGATAAATGAACAGATTGAAGATATATTTATAATGCCTCCATTAGAATTAAAGATAGCTCCACCATCATATCTTGCTGAATTATTAATAAAAGAACAATCACTACCAGTAATAGTCACCATACCACCATTATAATTAAAGATAGCTCCACCACCAGTACCTACATCAAGTCCTTTTCCAGTATTATTAATAAAAGAAGTATTAATGATATTTAATATACAATTTTGATTATTATAAATAGCTCCACCACTCTCTGCAGTATTATTAATAAAAGAAGAACTACTGATAGTAATATTCTGTTTATTATTATTTTCATAAAAATCAAAAATAGCTCCACCACCATAAGTAGCATTATTATCAATAAATGTAGAATTTAAAATTTCCATTATCCCATAATCATAAATAGCACCACCATATGAAAGAGCTGTGTTATTGATAAAAGTTGTATTTGAAATAGTTATAGTAAAATTGTCATTAATTATGGCCCCACCATAATATGCTGAGTTATTAATAAAATTAGAACCTGTAATATTTAAAATACCTTTATTAGCTATAGCACCACCATGATCTGCCCAATTATCTATAAAAGAACAATTTTCCACAGTTAAATTTCCTTGGTTATAAATAGCACCTGAGTTTGGTGTAGTACTTCCATTTATGAAATTTATTCCATTTAAAATCACAGTATAAGCTGTATCAATAGTTAGTATCCTGCTAGATTTTACTCCATCAAAAGTTACTTGTGCATTAGTGTCTGCTTTAATTGTTATATTTTTACTAATTGTTAAACCAATATTTGTTGATCCAATGTAATTTCCACTTCCAATAATTATAGTATCTCCATTAATTGTTGCATTATTATATGCATCATTGAAGTTATTATAATCATTATTAGAGTTAACAACATGGAATGTTCCATCAGGTATACTTGTTAAAAGGTTTAGATTGTTTTGAGAATAAGTACTTAATTCATTATCGAAATTTAAAGTATTGCTTTGTGAATTAAGTTTTTTAACATTTGTTGAGTTAATACCATCTTCAACACTATTAAAAGTAGTTGTTTTTTGTGTTGTGACAGTAGAAACATCATTTTCATAATTATTTCCACTTGAATCATCAAGGGAATTATAGGCGTTATTATCAATTTCTTGATAAACATTATCTACTTGGGATGAACTAAGAGTAGATATATTATTTTCAGTATTATCAATACTTATTGTATCTGATACAGCATGATTTAATATATTAATATTTTCTGTATTTGATGCATTAACTCCATTAATCAAGGATAAACTTATTAAGATTAATGTGAATAAAAGTATCGATTTTGAATAATTTTTTAGCATTTTTTTTATGCCCCCATGAAAAAATTATATCGAATATCTTTCTTTTTTTTTAATTTTATTTTTTAATGTTTAATTGATACTTAAACTTTTTAAATTTTATTTATAATAATTTAACAAAATAATAAAATTCAAGTATCATATTTAATCTAACAATAATAATACATAAATGTTTCTAAAAAATATTCAAAAAAACATGAAAAAATTGAATAAAAAATTAAAATAAAAGTTAAAGATAAAAACATTTAAAATAAAAATAAAAAAAATAAAAAAAGTTTTTAAAAACTCTAAATTACATATTAATCACACTAATAGTGGCATCAACACTACTAGACTGATACTTACTAGTACCATCATAACTACAATGTGCGGTGTATTCACCAACACCAAGATTAATTTGCAATTGAAAAGCACCATCAGTATCTGTAGTAACCCAATAAACCTTAGACTGCCCTGAACTTAAACGAGTTAAATTCAAAGCAACATGCTGACCCATAATAGGATTTCCTAAATTATTAACTAATTTTCCAGTGAAATTCAAACCAGCACCAAAAGTATGATTAAACTTATCAGCAGTTAAATTAGTAACTATCTTATTAACAGGCTTTACTATAATACTAGAAATATTAGAATTACTTGATTCATACATGGAATTACCATTAAAATTGGCTTTCGCAGTATAATTACCTGGAGATAAATTAATTTCTAAATAATAATCCCCATTAGTATCTGTAGTAACCCAATAAACCTTAGACTGCCCTGAACTTAAACGAGTTAAATTCAAAGCAACATGCTGACCCATAATAGGATTTCCTTCAGAATCAAGAAGTTTACCTGTTAAATTTTTAGTTTCATTAAAATATTTAGTTAAATCTAAGCATGTTAAAATTGTAGAATTATTGAATGTTTTTGTAATTGTTAAGTTTAGTTCTTTACTACAACTATCAAAAGGATCTTTACCAAAATAAAAAGCAATTACACTATAATTACCTGGTTTAATTCCAGTTAAATTTAAAATTGCAATACCATTTTTAACTTGGCCTGTGCTTATTGCAGTATTATTATAAAATAGATTTACTGAACCTACATTAACAATTGAATCTTCATCGATTACATTAATATTTACAGTACCATTTTCAACAGAATTTAGTTGAGTATTAGTTATACTTGTAACTTTAATTATCGGAATAATTGATTGAATTATAATATTTTGATTAATAGTTTGATTATCAATTGATGCAGATAAAACTACGGTTCCTGAATTATTATTTGCCGTATAAATTGAGTTTACAGTATTACTAAAACTTATGGAATTATAATTGAAACTACCTGAAACCGTTGAGAATGTTACAGTTCGGTTTGGTAAAACAATGTTACTTGGAAGATTTGTTGTTATTCCACTAGTATTATTTAAAGTGTTTAATGAAACAGTAGCCAAACTATATCCATTAGGACTAATAGTACTTGGATTTATATTGAATGTCATTATAATCCAATTTGTAGGAGTATATGAACTAGTATTTGAAGTACTATAATAATAAAAGATTAAATTATTGCCTTCAACAAATGGAGTATTATTACCCCACCAATTATAATCTAAAATTAAAATCGGAGAATCCACATAACATATTACATTACCATGGGTTGCATGATTATCTAAGAAAACAGAACCATTAACATTAACACCATAGCTTATAACACATCCGCCATAAGATTTAGCAGAGTTATTTATGAAGATAGAACTATTTATATTTGTTATAGCAGTTGAATATATTGCACCTCCAAAATCATTTAATGCTCTATTATTTATGAAAGTAGAATTAGAAATATTACAATAACCTAATGAACCAACTGCACCTACTAAATAAGCACTATTATTAAAGAACAAAGAATTAATTATAGTAAGATCTCCATAAGAAATTATAGCACCACCCGCATTAGCATTATTACTATTAAAAGTACTGTTTATTATATTAGATTGTGCATAATTAAATATAGATCCACCTAAATAAGCAGAATTATATTTAAAAGTGGAATTAATAATAGTTAAATTAGTATAAGAGAGTATAGCTCCACCCCTTGACTCATCAGCATAATAACATCCTGTACAATTCATTAAGGTTAATCCAATAATAGTAAATGTATTATTAGAATTATTAGTATAAAATATGTATCCGTTTTTATTTCCATCTAATATAACATTAGCACCTTCATAAGCACTAATAGTTAAATTATTAGCAACAGTCATATTAACATCATAATAAGTCCCTTCCATAATATAAATTGTAAAATTAGCATTAAACCTATTAGTGAAATTTATAGCATCTTTAACAGTTTTAAATGGTTTATTGATTGTTCCATCATTATAACTACCAGTATAAGATCCATTAACATAAATTGGAGTAATGTTATTTGCAATAACATTTGATAAAGTTAATGTTTGATTATCAACAGTAACATCAATACTCTTATTAACATTCCCAGTGTAATAACTTGGAGATAAAGTAGTTCCAGGATTAGGATTAACTTCATCTGTAGAATAAGTGACATTACGATAAGGTAAAATAATATCCTCAGGTAAGGTTCCAATTATATTTGTAGAATTTCTATAATAATCTAAACTAACACTTAATAAACTTCCATTATTATTTGCAGTTAATATAACCCAATTTTTAGGAGTATATGAGAAATGATAATAATTTAAGATTAAATATTCAGTTGAATTAAAAGGTGTATTATTTCCCCACCAATTATAATCTACATAAAAATTTGATTCATTATATAATTTATTAAAGTAGATAACATTACCAATATCAGCTTTATTATTAGTTAGAACAGATTGAGCCATATTACAACTTTCTGTTGAATAAATTACTCCACCAAAATTTGTTGCATTATTACTTTCAAAAATTGAATTATTAATTTTACAAGATCCCATTGAATAGATTACCCCCGCATTAGTTGCGGAATTATTTTTAAAAATGGAATAGCTTATTTGATTATTAAAAGTATAAATTGCACCACCAGTTAAAGCTTTATTATTATCATATGAGGAATTAACAATATTACAGTTTTCAATACATAATATTGCTCCTCCATCTGCGATTGCTGTATTATTAATGAATGTAGAATTTATAATATTTACATTAGTAGATGCATATATTGCACCACCAGTTTTTGCAGTATTATTAATGAATTTGGAATTTATAATAGTGATATCATCATTTGATATAATAACACCACCAATTGAATTTGAATTACTGCCTTTACCTGTACCGTTTTGTAAGGTTAATCCAATAATAGTTAATTTTTTTGAAGCATCAAAAATATATCCGTTTTTATTTCCATCTAATATAACATTAGCACCTTCATAAGCACTAATAGTTAAATTATTAGCAACAGTCATATTAACATCATAATAAGTTCCTTCCATAATATAAATAGTGGCATTGAGATTAAATAAATTTGAATAGTTTATTGCATCTTTAACTGTTTTAAAAGGGTTTTCTAATGTACCGTTACTTGTTCCAGTATATGATCCATTTACATAATAAATATCTAATGGGTTATTTCCGGGTAAATTCAGAGTTAGTGATTGATTATCAACCTTAACATTAATTTCTTGAGGGTTAATTCCATTATATGTACTTATAGTGAATGTATCTCCTGGATTTGGTGATACTTCATTTGAAGAGTAAATGACTGTACGGTTAGGTATGTACATTCCATCAGGTAAAAATTCATCATTATTTAATCTATTTAATGAAACATTTATAATATTTAAATTGTTTGAAGCTGTTAAAATAACAAAATTACCTGGATTTATAGTATAACCATAATCTGAAGAGACAAAGCGATAAATTAGATTATTATTTGTTGAAAATGGTGAGTTATTTCCCCACCAGTTATAATTTAAAATTGGTAAAATATTTCCATAATAACAGATAGCACTACCATTACTTGCAGAATTATTTAAAAATACTGAGCAATTTACATTACAATTTAGAGATACTAATACTCCACCATAACCTTGGGCATTATTATTAATAAATGTTGAAAATTTTATATATGCATTATTTATTACATATAAAGCTCCACCATCCGTAAAAGCAGTATTATTTATAAATATAGAATTAGTTATTTGGATATTGCTATATTCAAAAATAGCTCCACCAGAACCCGCTAAACAATTTTGAAAAGTAGAATCTGTTATAATGGCATCTCCATATGAGTATAGTGAACCTCCCTGATAATTTACATTATTTGAGAAAGTTGAATTATTTATGGAGCAAATTTCATTAGAATAAATTCCACCACCATTATCCGCATTATTATTGGTGAAAGTAGAATTTATTATATTAATTGATTTAGCAGTGTATACTGCTCCACCCCAACCATTAGTAGCTGTGTTAAATTTAAATGTGGAATTTATAATGGTTAGATTTCCTTCTGAGCAGATTGATCCTCCTTTATTCCTCCAGCTATCAAAATACCCTGTTCCGTTTATGAATGTTAATCCTATAATTGTTAATGAGTTTTCTGAATTGTCACAGTAGAAAGTGTATCCCATTTTTTCATTATCAATAATAACTTCACCATTATAATTGGATAATGTTAAGTTTTTGTTTATTGTTTGGTTTTTGATGTTTGTATAATTTCCAGTTTTAAAATGGATTATTCCATTATTATTAATATTATTAATAGCTGTTTCCCAATTTGTAGGATTATCTATCGTTCCTTCTGAGGATTCTAATCCCTCCGGACTTATGTAAATATCGTTTGGGTTAGAAACTAGTTTTGTATTCTCAGAATTGTAATTCGTATTTTTCATATATCTACTTGTATCAACAGGGTTGTTGTTAGAATTAGAAAGTGTAAGGTTTTGTTCTGTTGTTAGAGTAGAATCATTGTTTTCTAGAGTGTTTCTAGATTTGGTTAGTGAATTTTTGTTTTCACTTATGTTTGTTTTTGTATTTTCGGTTTGTGTTTGATAAATACTGATATTCGTGTCAGATATTGTACTTACTTCTTTTAGGGAGTTAGTATTATCTGTTGCGTTTACTCCGTTTATTAACAAAAAACTAAGTAATATTAGAGTAATGATTAGTATTAATTTATAATACTTGTTTAACATTTTTTATAACCTCCTTTTACTTTTTTTAAAAAGAAAAGGTTAAAGAAAGTTTATAAAATATAAAATTTTTTTTAATGTTTAAAAAAAATATTATAAATTATAAACGATTATATTATAAACTTAATAATATATAATCATAACTATATAAAATTAGAAAAAAATTGAATAATTTTTAAAAAAGCGAATATTATAAAAAAAATTAAAAAAGAAAAAAAATTAAAGACTAATAACACTAATAGTACCATCAGCAATACTAGAACCATATTTACTAGTACCCGAATAACTACATTGTGCAGTATAATACCCAACACCAAGATTTATTTGTAATTGGAAATCACCTTCAGTATCAGTTGTAACATAATAAAGCTTTGATTGTCCATTGCTTACACGTGTAAGGTTAATTGTAATATGCTGACCTATTAAAGGATTAGATGAATCATCCATTAAAAATCCAGTGAAATTAGCTCCTGCACCATAATACTCAGTAAAATTACTTGCAAACAGATAACTAGCTTCACTAGCACTTGTAACAATTATACTATTAATTTGTGAAGTGGCTGATTGATAAAGACTATTTCCACCATAAGATGCTTGACCAGTATAAAATCCCGGTGAAAGATTAATTTGTAACTGGAATGCACCATCAGTATCTGTTGTAACCCAATAAACCTTAGACTGACCATTACTATTACGTGTAAGGTTAATTGCAATATGTTGACCTACAATTGGACTTCCATTAGAATCTGTTAATGTTCCTGTATAATTAGCACCAGCACCATAAACTTCAGTTAAATTATTTGTGATTAAATTAACTGCACTAACAACATTAGAAGTGGTTATTGTTGAATTAACACTTTGAGTATATGTATCATTAGAGTATGTGATTATTATATTAGTAACACCAGAGTTGGAGGGTAATTTAATATTAACATTAGCCACACCATCAACGACATTTGCATTATAAGTGTTTCCATTAATATTTACTGTTATTATTCCATTGTTTACATTTGCACCATCATTATTTGTTACACCTATTGTTACAGTTTGTGATACTCCTGGTGAACCAGTTATGCTTGGAACATTTATATTTACACCAGTTTTATTGACAGTGAATGCTTTTAAACATGCTACTTGACCAATATCATAACCATAATCATAATAATCATAAGTTGCAAGATCTGTCCAACGAGTACCATCAATACTGTAATATGATACTCCTGGATGTACTACTGCTCTTGTTGAATGGTATTCTTGTATTGGAATATCTGCTGAGGTATTAGTTTTAATTTTTAATACAATCTTAAAAGTATCACCCTTGTTTAAGGTAACATTTTTAGCTAATTTAATAGTATAGTATCCACTATTACTATAACCAGTTTGAGTGTACTTTAAACTATTATTCACATAAATATTTGCAGTATAATCAGTTGTAGTGTTGAAATAAGTACTGAAAGCTTCAAGATACTCATTTCCAGTTGAATTATATTGAACAGAATAATATGCAGTTTTAGAACCAGTACTCAAATAATCTGTCATTGTTACATAATCATATTGATAATTCTTATCATATTTTGTAGAATCATTAAAAATGAATGTATAAGCATCATCTAAATTTAATTGTGCAAGACGTGTATCATAATAAGAAACATAGAAATAACCATCATCACCCCAATCAGGACCCCAAGTATTTCTAACTATCCAAGCACCATTACCTGCAGGAACATTCTTGAAATTTGATTTACTGTAAGTATCATCCCATCCAACAATACACACTCCATGATCAATACTTTCGGCACCATTATAATAGTAACTATCAAATTTAAGATAATCATCATCATAATGCATTCCAACAGCTACAGCACCATAATTTAAGACAGCTAATTTAATAGCATTATTATCAGTGTAGGATGAACGTCTAAGAGTTAAAATATTTTGAACATTTAAAACATTATCAAGTACTGGTGAAACTGTACTATAAACATCAAAAGCTTCTTGTGTTTCATTAACAGGTCCTAACCAGCCTGCAAGATAACCATAAACCATTTCATTTAAACCTCCATCATTAGGATAAGAGTCAGCATAATCATATTGGCTAAATTCGGCCATTAAATTTTTAAGATTTTCCTCAGAAAGATCATATGTTCCACCGTTAGCTTTAAGGATACATGATTCAAGTGATGCCATAGCAGATAAAGCCCAACAAGACCCACTATCTCCTTGATTTTTAACTGTTGTAAGATAACCATAATCTTTTAGATTATAATAAGAAGGAATATAATTTGTGTATGTATAATTAGTGTAAATTACTTTGCTTTGGTTATTTGATAATCTTATTATTGGATCTGGTTGATAATAAATTGTAGTGCCATTTACTGCGTAATTATTATTAAAATAATTATTTGTATTTGTGAATACATTGTCTTGATAAGTGTAGATTACTCCACCAAGAATTGCAATGTTGTTTGTGAAATTAGAGGATTGGATTTTAAGGTTTGTGGAATTATCCACATATAATGCTCCTCCATCTATTGCAGAGTTATATTGGAAATTGGATTGGTAAATGTTTAATGTTGCATAGATATTATAGATTGCTCCACCATAATATGTTGCATTATTATTTAAGAAGTTACAATAGTTCACGTTTAATTTACCATCTAATTGTGCTATTGCTCCACCTATACTTGCATTACACTCTGTAAAATCACAATTAGTTACTGTTAAGTTTGATGTTTCACTATAAATTGCTCCTCCTGTATCTGTTTGAGAGTAATCATTTGTGAATATTGAATTTTTTATCATTACATTTGATGTTATGAATGTTATTGCACCACCAAGACTGTAAGATGAGCAGTTAATGAATTTACAGTTTGTAATGTTAATTTTGTTATTGTAACTTCCAAATATTGCTCCTGTATAATTTGCATAATTGTTTATGAAGGTTACATTATCTAGGATAAGATTTGCATTAGTGTCTAAGAATATGCTTCCTCCAAATCTGTTTGTGTATCCTCCAGTTAATATTAAATTTTTTAGGGTTAATGTTGATTTATTCACATAAAAATGACTTGCTAAGTCTAATCCATTTATTGTGTAACCTTGACCATTTATTGTGACACTTTTATTTATGGTTATTCCATCGATGTATGTGTATTTTTCATCCCCAGTTAATTGAATATTTCCTGTGAGGTATATTTGATTACTGCTTGATATTGCATTATCAAGGTTTGTGTATGTTCCACTTGAATATGCACTACTTAATGAGTTATTAGTTGTTTCTGTTTGTGTTAATGTTTTGTTAACATTTATATTGTTAGTTGATTCAACATTTTTTTGGCTTATTGTTGAGTTGTCTGTTATTGTGTTAACTTGACTTGTTACTGTGTTTGTTGTTATTATAGTGTTTTGTGTATTCAAGGTGGTGTTTGTGATGTTATCTGCTGCAAAACTATTTGGAATTATACTTAATGCTAAGATAAATACTAATAATATTGCAAAGATTAATCTTGAATTTTTCAATTATGATTCACCTCTATAAGAATTTTTTTCATTTTATGATTAATAATATACAAACTTTTAATATAAATAATTTTATAAATAATATTCAATTATTTAATAATATTATTAAATAATTTTAAGAATAAAAATAGAAATTTTGTTGATTTATATAATATATACTGAAAATTATAGAACAAAAATTTAAAATATTATAATTAGTTTGTAAAAAAGTAAACTTTTCACAAGCCAACTTTAAAAAAAAAAGAAATTAATTTAATGGGAATTTAATTCTAAAATGAGCCCCATCATCTGGGATAATGCAAACTTCACCATCAATTTGACTAGTTAAACTTTTTATAACAGTCATTCCTAAACCAGTACTAGATTCAAAATCAAAACCATCAGGCAAACCTTCACCATTATCGAATAAATCAATAACACCACAATCTTCAGTTTTATTAAATTCTATAAAGAATTTATTATGATTATTATCTTCCTTAAATGCATATTTAATAGTGTTATTTATAACTTCAGTCAAGATAAGGCCTAAAGACACTGCAATATCCAAATCTATTAAATAAGAGTCCATATCTTCAAATACTTGAATATTACTATTATACATAATAATTAAACTTTTAGAAATTTCAGGCAAATATTCTTTAATATCCACGGTATTATTGTCATTGGAAGTGTATAATTTCTCATGTAAATCAGCCATATATCTTAAACGTGATCTAGTATCATCTATTACAGTCATAGGATTATCTGGATGAAAACGTATATCTAGATTTAGTAAACTTAAAATAATTTGCAAATTATTCTTAACTCTATGGTTAACCTCTTTAACTAGTATATCTTTTTGTTCTAACTCCAATATACTATTTGAAATATCTGAAACTGTAAATATTTTACCTAAATCAGTATCTTCTTCTTGCATTAATGTTTTTTTAATTTCAACCCATTTTTCATTCATTTCTAATTGGATTAAATCAGAATCATCATAGTAAAAGTTTAAAATATCTTCATGATTTCTAAAAATATCATCTACACTCATATTTATATCATTTTCAGAAACATTAATTAAAGAACTAGCTTTATTTGCACTTAAAAGGTGATCATTCACATTAAAATATAATATACCTACATCAACATCAGAAATAACATTTTCATTAACTATTGATAATAAATCAAATTTATTATATATAAAAACTGTAATAAACAGCAATATTATTGTTAACATATAACTAATTAGTCCAAAATGAAATCCTGGATATAATGGAGTGTAAGCTAATAGATTAATACAGACATCTAATATTGATGTGATAAATAATATTAGATAAGTTTTTCTAAAAATTTTACTACCCTTAATTAATCCATATATTATAATAGATATAGTAATCATTGTACAGAAATAATTATAGAAAATAAATAATTTGTACCCGAAATGTGGTATAATGACTAATTGTAATTTATAAACTGTACTAACTGTTGGATATGCTAAATCGTAAACCCAATGTGTAAAAGGATTAGTGACTACAAGTATTGCAGAGAAAATTGGGATTAAGAATAATAATATTTTCCATTTTTCACTTAAATCCTGACCTTCTTTTACTAATGAATATGATATTAATAACCATATTGAAGGCATAAAAATAACTGCAAAAGTAGAGATATATAGTAAAATGCTTTGAATATTAAATGAAGTAATTAAACATTCTAAACCTTGAAATAAAAAATCTATAAAACAGAAGAAGCTTAATAATCCAAGGTTAAAGTAAACATTATCCTTTCTTTTTTTAAAAGAATAAAATGTAAAGAATATACATAAAAAACTAAAAAGAATTAAAATTATTCCTAAGGCATTTATTCTAAATAGCATTTACAAAATTACTCCATTATATAAGGTTAAAATAGTTTCATTAATATAAAATAATATATTTAGTTTATGCCCTTTTAAAACTTTCTAAAAATAAATTGAAAAAATAGTACCATAATATGAAATTACACACTTTACAGTAAAATATTTTATAATATGGAAAAAATATTTAATTTAATGGGAATTTAATTCTAAAATGAGCACCATCATCTGAGACAATACTAGCTTCACCATTAATTTGTTGAGTTAAACTTTTAATAACAGTCATACCTAAACCAGTACTAGATTCAAAATCAAAACCATCAGGCAAACCTTTACCATTATCAAATAAATCCAAAACACCAGTATTATCATTAATCTTAAATTCAATGAAGAACTTATTATTATTTCCATCTTCAAACGCATATTTAACCATATTATTAATTATTTCAGTTAAAATAAGACCTAAAGAAACTGCAAAATCCAAATCAATA
>Ga0116193_1002631_pt1 | contig 13516 bp, 10 predicted proteins | sample AD_UKC115_MetaG_FD_89892 | JGI IMG/M metagenome (GOLD analysis project Ga0116193, IMG submission 89892) | Active sludge microbial communities of municipal wastewater-treating anaerobic digesters from Hong Kong - AD_UKC115_MetaG | ecosystem: Engineered > Bioreactor > Anaerobic > Digestate... | reverse complement strand
TGATTGGATGTGAGATGTGCAACACCTGTCTTTACATCACCGCAACACTTTTCCTGGTTCGGTCTGAAGATGGTTGAGATCGTATTATCCAGCACGTCAGCCACAAGGTTTCGTGACAATGCCACTCGTTCATTTATAAGTGTGTCTTCTTTATCCCCACCAATACGTACAGTTACTCTTGTTGGGGCATAGTATTTTGCAGTTATTCCCCGAATATTCGCGGTATGATCCATATAGACAAGTCCAAGCGATTCCAACTTTTTCAAGTGATACTGGATGGACGAGGCGGAAACACCAAGTTCCAGCGATAAATCCTTCGGTGTTCTTGGCATCTTTGACTTTTCAAGAATACGCAAAAGACTTTGTCTTTGCGGATTCATATAAATATCTAATTGAGCCTTAGTCTGTAAATTGATAATTTCCATGAAGTACGATCCTCCTTGTATTAACGTTACATAAATTGTAACGTTGTATAATATATAATGTCAATACTCAGCAATTCGAAATGCTGACATAATTCTCAAAATAATCAACAGAACTTGATAAATTTTTTCCAAATTTTGAATCGCTGTTATTATGGTTGCAGCAGGATACAAAAAGCGGTACATGGATTGCAGTCCATATACCGCTTTTTTATCGCATTTCGGATGACAGTTTGGCTACACAATACTCATCTGTTTCCGCCTTGTTGAAAAGTATCTTTCACCGATTCAAAAAACTAATTCGTTTTTAATTTCAAATTTACAAATGTCCGAGCAAAAAATCATCATATGAATAAATTGACGTTTGATTCTTCGGCATCGCCCAGGTAAGATCCGACTCCACCCAGAGTGACGCCTTCTATCAATTCTTCTTCTTTAATTCCCATCAAGTCCATACTCATAGTGCAAGCGACCAATTTTACGCCGGCCTGTTTTGCCTTTTGAATCATGACTTCCAAGGCATCCACATTTTTGTCATTCATGATTTTTTTGATCATTGCAGTGCCTATACCCCCCATGTTCATTTTTGAAAGGGTTAATTGTTTTGTACCGCGCGGCATCATCATGCCAAACATGGATTCTATGAAATTTTTCTTGATGGCTACCTTTTCAGGCTTGCGCAAAACATTCAATCCCCAGAATGTAAAGAACATGGTTACCGGACGCCCCATTGCTGCTGCACCGTTGGCAATAATGAAGGAAGCAATCGCTTTATCCATGTCACCGCTGAAAACGATAATTGTCTTTCCGTCATCAGGTTTTGAAATTTCATGATTTCCCTCAGATTTTTTTGAGCCTTTGCGAATCAGGGCAACATAATCAGTTCCTTTTTTTTCATTGGAAAGTATTGTGTTACCGGTCCGTCTGGACCAGGCATCTATGTCTCTTGCAAATCCCGGGTCTGAAGCTGAAACCTCTACGATTTTTCCTTCTTCCAAATCTTTCATCGTCTCAAATACTTTCATGATGGGACCAGGACATTGCATTCCGCTGCAATCCAACCGAAATGATACTGCTGGAGTTTCATCTGCTTCAGAATGTCCGCTGTCAGCAATACGGTCATGTGTAACAGGAGGGAGGTCATGTTCTTCATAATGCGTCGCACGATAGAAACGAATCCCGCCGGGGTATATTTTCACGTTTGAAAAACCCTGTTCCATCAGGATACGGGCTGCGTTATAAGCTCTGACCCCGATGGCACAAAAAACAATGGTCTCAGAATCCTTGTTCAGTTCTGAAATTCTGCTACGAAGCTGGCCAAGTGGAATGTTGATGGCACCAGGAATTGCGTAAGTTTGAACTTCTGCTTCTTCCCGCACATCCAGGATGGCAGTTTTTTGCGAATTACGCTTCTCAATGGCATCCCATTCCGAAAAAAATACTCGTCCTTTCAGTACATTTTCTGCCACAAAACCGGCCATATTTACCGGATCTTTTGCGGAGGAATAAGGAGGCGCATAGGCAAATTCCAGAGATTTCAAATCCCAGATGGTTCCGCCAAGGCGAATCGCGGTTCCAATCGTATCAATCCGCTTGTCAACACCATCTTTGCCAATAATTTGAGCTCCAAAGATTTTATTTCCCTCTTTGGAAAACAATAACTTCATCGTTATGGGGACTGCTCCCGGATAATATCCGGCATGCGAGTTTTGAACGATAATCAGACTTTCATAATCTTTCCCTTTTACCAATCCACGTTTGATTAAGGTTTTTTCATTTGCTCCGGTATTTGCAGCGGTTAAATCAAAAATCTGAATGATGGACGAACCCTGGGTTCCCTGATAATGTTCCTCTTCTCCGGCGATATTATTGGCTGCAATCCGGCCTTGTTTATTGGCAGGTCCGGCCAAAGGGATCATCGTGCGGCTTTTATCAATGAAATCTTCTACTTCGATAACATCTCCGACTGCGTAAATATCAGGATCAGAGGTATGTAGCATATCATCAACCACAATTCCCCCGCGATCGTTGATTTCCAGTCCGCAATTTTTAGCTAGTTCATTGTTCGGTTTGATGCCAATAGACAGAATAACCATCTGTGCGGATATTTGCTTCCCGCTTTTCAGATGAATAAGCACTGAGTCATCGCTCTCTTCAAAGGAGTCTACACCATCTCCCAAATGAAGATGAACACCTTGGTGTTCCAGCGATTCGTGAATTAACTGAGCCATTTCATAATCAAAGGGAGTCATCACCTGATTCATCATTTCAATCAACGTGACATCCATATCACGGTGACGAAGATTTTCAGCCATTTCCACACCGATAAAGCCACCCCCGATGACTGCTGCATGATCCACCTTATTGTCCTGAATGTACTTTCGGATGTCGTCCGTATCATGGACAGTCCAGAGTGATAAAATTCTTTTCGATTGAATGCCGGGAATTTTAGGGATTACCGGAGATGATCCAGTTGCAAGAACCAGTGTGTCATATTTTTCAAGGGTTACTTCCTGATTTTTAAGGTTTTTGACTGAAACAGTTTTCTCATTCCGGTTGATAGCTATGACTTCATGCAGGATGTGAACATCGATATTAAACCTTGATTTCATGACTTGCGGAGTCTGTAGAAGCAAGGCATCGCGCGATTTGATCACGTTCCCAATATGATATGGTAATCCACAGTTTGCATAAGAAATATATTCTCCACGTTCATAAATCGTGATTTCAGCTTCCTGATCCAGTCTTCGCAACCGCGCTGCCGTACTGGCTCCTCCAGCTACTCCCCCCACAATAATCACTCGTTTTTTCATTTTTCATCCCCTCTTTTTCAGGAAATATCAATCCACAATCATGCATTTTAACAGATATTTGTATTTATAAAATTTGAATTTTATTAATACTGCAAAAAAGGATTCAAATGGAATTACGATATTTCAAAATTGAATAAGAATCTGCAGAAAATGAATTAATGAATTATTTTCTGCGGATTTCGACAAAAAGTGATAATTATCAATAATAAAAATCGATGTATATAGATAAAGATCTATTATAATATGCGTATTGTTTCGAATCCCTGTCGAACGGCTCATACAGAAAAAGCAGAATTTCGGACATGGGAAAAAAAGATTGAGTCATTTTCTGATAATAAAAGAAAATTTCACCTAAAACGGAGGCAATTCTATGTACATGATATTGTTTGTATTAAATGACCCACAGAAACTTGAAATGATTCTTGATGCCTGGAAAAAATCCGGAGTCGGCGGTACAACCATTTATGAAAGTACTGGTGCATTTCGAAAAAGAATGCGCATACCAGGCCGGTATGCGTATACCACTGAAAATTTGGATGAAAATAACGTATCACTCATGTCTGTTGTCCAGACCGAGACCATTGTTCAGAATTGTCTTGCAGAGACAGAACAAGTAATTGGAGATCTCTCAAATCCAGACACTGGAATCTTTTGCTATTGGGAACTGGACGGCGTAAAAGGTTTACACAAGAATTATTCTGCGGAGTGAGATAATGGATTCAATCATTCAAACCATAACGACAGGCAATTTTGTCTGGTTCACATTTGCTGTCAGTGCAGTACTAATTGTATTTGCTGCCATGAAATTGGCATCCAACGGAGATGTCATAGCGGCACGAACGAAAATCAGCGGAATGTTCGTTGGTGTGCTTCTTCTTGCCGGAGCGACCAGTCTTCCGGAAGTGTTAACCGGTATCAGTTCGGTTTTGGCTGGAGAGCCCAACCTGGCGGCAGGAAATTTTTTCGGTAGTTCCGCATTTAATATGTTCATACTGGCAATTCTGGACGTATTGGGAAAAGATCAGCGTATCTTACGAATCAGCGCCTTTAAACATGCATTATCAGGCAGTCTGGCTGTGTTTCTATGTACACTGGTTTTATTCTTTTTGTGCGCAAATCCTTTACTGAATACCATAAATTTTCAGATCGGCTGGGTTGGGATCGATTCGCTCATAATTGCCGCATTTTATGTTTTTTCAGTTTATCTCATCAATAAAAATGACAGCAGCGATATCACGACCGATTTATCCGAAGAAGAATTAAGATCGATCCCTTCGTTGAAAGCCGGAATCATCGGTTTCTTCCTGGCATCATTAATATTATTGGTTGCTACGCCATTGATGGTGAAAAGCAGTGCAACGATTGCTGATATTACCGGTTTAGGGACCAGCTTTATTGGATCGACGTTAGTTGCAATTATTACTTCTTTGCCGGAACTGGTTACTTCCATTGCAGCTTTTAAAATTGGAGCACCGGAAATGGCAATCGGCAACTTGTTTGGAAGCAATATGTTCAATATGTTCGGATTGGCATTGACCGATGTGTTTTTTACAAGCGGAAGATTTATCGGAGCGATTGATCCGTCTTTTTTGATTGCAGGTATGTTGGGAGTTTTGTTGACCAGTCTGGCTTTGGTTGGAAATGTCACTCAATTTAAGAGATTTCGCCACATGGAGACAGACTCCGTATTAATGGCCATAATTTATTTTGCTGGCACGTATCTGTTATATATACAGAGCCGCATGTGACCAGTCAGAAAAATTTTTCGAAATCCGTTTTGAAATTTGATAATGCCCGCAATTCAGTTCATTAAGATGTTCTTAAAAACCTGAAAGAATAGCTGATAAAGAATTTTTGCATCGCAATTGATCGCATTTTCAAGCAATTCCCCTAATTTATCAGTAATTCGAAATTCGGAAAAGCATTGTGATGAAAAAGGGAGATATTGTTGCTAATTTTTATAAAAAAATGAGGCAATCCTTGTTTGATTGTCTCATTTTTTTTTGCATTTATGATCTGATCCTGCGAGTTGTATAATTCTGTGTATGCAAAAATGGGATCGATCCACATATGAAAGAATATTTCCCTTTCTATACCCAATTCTGGCTGTCAGCTCAGTGACTGGTATTTTATGGTTTTTACGCGATGAATTGAATATCCAAGTAATTTCTCTGCTTTATCTGTTACCTGTCGTTTTTATTTCACGGATCTTTGGCTTGTTGCCTGCCATATTGACCGCAATCCTTTCGTTTTTCTGTTACAACTATTTTTTTATCTCTCCCCGCTTTACATTGGCAATCCGTCAGACGCAGGATTTGATTTCTCTGATTGTTTTTTTGATTATCGCAATTGTTATCAGTCAGCTTCTGAATCAGGACCGACAAAATCTGATGGCTGTTATTGAACGCGAAAGAGAAGTGACTTATTTATATGAGTTGAATATTGCGCTGACCGGGTTGAAAGATGGAAGAGAAATATCGCGAATCTTAGCGGAAAAAATTTATGCGACCTTTAATGCAGACAGGGTGGAGGTCATGATATTTCAGACTCCTGACAGAACAAAAAAGATTTCTGTATCTGTCGGAAATGAAACCCGGGAACCATCGGATCCGGATTTCATTATACCCATATCGACTGCACGAGGGGGAGAAGAGATTGTTCAAATCTGGCGATTCGGGTTGCCATTTTCTCCTGTCGAGCAGAAAATGTTGAATACCTTTGCCAGGCAGGGAACGCTGGCAATCGAACGTGCTTATCTCATTGATATTAATAATCGGACGAAAATTCTTGAGGAAAGCGACAAGCTAAAAACATCTCTATTGTCCTCAGTCTCTCATGAACTTCGGACACCACTGGCGACCATCAAAGCTGCTGTCTCAAGTCTTCGCAGCAAGACAGTTAATCTGGATGCTGAATCCAGATATGAACTTTTATCGGCAATTGAAGAGGAAACTGATCGTTTGAATCACCTTGTTGGCAATCTTCTGGACATGTCTCGCATTGAATCAGGAGTTTTAAATCCTCAGCGCGGATGGAATTCGATGGCGGAGATTGTATATGGTGTATTGAAAAGAATGAATACCATTCGCCAAGACTATGTCATTGATATCGAAATTCTGGACGAACTTCCTTATGTCCCTGTGGATTACATCCAAATGGATCAGGTATTTACCAACCTATTCAGTAACTGTACAAAATATGCTCCCAAAGGTTCGAAAATTACGGTTCGGATTCAGCTCTGGAGAGAAAAACAAATGCTCATTCAGGTTAAAAATCAAAGTCCTCATATCGCTGAAGATCAATTAGAACGAATATTTGACAAATTCTATCGGATGGATGGATTTGAAAATGTGACCGGTACCGGACTTGGATTATCCATTTGTAAAGGGATTATCGAAGCTCATGGAGGGAAGATCTGGGCTGAAAATGAACCGGATGGGTTGTCATTTAATTTTTCAATCCCTAGATTTTGGGAGAGTTCTGCATTAAAAGCAGTGAAAGAAGAAATCTGAAAAATGTTAACGAAAATATTAGTGGTTGATGACGAACCTCAGATTCTCAGAGCCTTGAAAACGATCCTGACAGCGAATCAGTTTAAAGTGACTACCGCAAGTACCGGAAACGATGCTTTAACACTCGCTGCGGCACAACCTCCAGACGTCATCATTCTTGATTTAAGTCTTCCAGATATGGATGGACTGAAGGTTTGTGAAGAACTCAGGGCATGGACTCAGGTTCCTATCATTATTTTATCGGTTCGGGACAATGAAAAGGAAAAAGTAAAGGCGTTGGATAAAGGTGCTGATGATTATCTAACCAAACCTTTTGGAATCGAAGAATTATTAGCCAGGATTCGTGTAGCTTTGAAACACGCTTCGCAAGCAATGGGAATTCAGCAATCCGTTATTACTTCTGGAACACTGGTGATCGATTTAAGTCGTCATCTGATCACACTTTCGGGAAAAGAGGTCAAATTAACCGCAACGGAATATAAATTAGCAGCTTACCTTGCCAGCAATGCTGATCGGGTATTAACCCATCAGACAATTTTGTCCCATGTATGGGGATTTGAGGACTCAGATCATACAGAATATCTTCGTGTTTTTATCGGACAACTCCGAAAAAAGATGGAAATTAATCCAAATTCACCCAAATATTTTATTACAGAACCGGGTGTTGGCTATCGCTTTGTTACTTATGAATAAATAAAAATTCAGCGGTTCACCGATGCCAGAACTTTAATCCGATGATCAAAAGCTGTCCATCAAAAATCTTTCCAGTCTCAAAGCCGAGTAAAAGAATATTCTTTATAAAATCCTTATATTTATGACAAGAAAATTTGTCAAGGCTTTATAACCGGCAGCTACAATCTCCTTCAGATACAAAGAAGGAGATTTTTTATGATTACAACAAGTAAAATTTCAATTCCCGCAGCTGACTCGGCTGTTTCAAATTTCCTTCCACTGCAGGTTGAAAAGAAAACAGTTTCGAATTCCGCCTTAATCCTGCAGAAAAAAGACAATGTGATTTTTCTGGTACCACCGCAAATTCAGGATGTAACTTCCTTCTGCAGTTTTGTCAAAAAGACAGCGGAAAAAACAGCTCTTTCTGTTTTTTTACTGATGCTTGCCTCGAATTATGAGGAAGAAGCGAGTGGTCACATGAAATTGATTTTAATGACGTCCGCTTTAACGGGTTATTCATTCCAAATCGATTCCCAGCTTGTTTTGGGTAATTCCTGGATTGATGCGATTCATAAGTATTCTCATCCTGATGATGTAGTTTTTTGCCCGAAAGAAATTCAAGTTGCATCGTACTTTTTTTTTCGCGAACCTTTAGCTGATCAATTAATCCGGAAAATCCCAAATTCCGTTCAAATCTACTCTGAATTCGTACGTCCACATTCTTTTTCGGTATGGAAAATTGGAAGGCAGATGCTTTATTGGATTGGATTGCTTTTACTGTTGGCAGGATTTCTTAAAGCCGAAGGCATAATCAGCGATAACCTTTCGGGAGCTATGGGTTCCGTTATCATGTTCCTGATTGTCGCTGGTGAAATTATTTTAATCTATTGCTGGTCTTTATTCCTCGGATAAAAAATGACAAAAAAAATTAATAAAAAGGTCGGTCTGCAGCAATTTTTTGAGGCAGATTCAACTTTACAGGATGAGCTGGTTGTGGAACAAGCGTTGTATGTAAAACAACCTGTATGGATTCAACGATTTCTGGATGCGGAATCCCAAAAAATGATTGATGCAATTCGGAAAAATCAGAGACAGGTAGTTTTCTGTTTACCAGGCCAGGTCGTTACCGATGATGCTCAAGGAAAGTTGATTTCTTTGCCGGAAGGACAGCGAGAACAGGAAATTGGAAGCATGATGAATCGTTTGATTCGAACAGACTTGCGATTCATTCTCCGCCAGCGTCTTTTGGAGTTGATTGAATCTCCCCAACTTTCAGTCAGCGTTGCTGCGCGCCTGTTTCGATATTCACTGACGATGACAATCGTGCATGTCGCTTTGCCGTCTGGAAAGAATGTGAAATATCACGTTCCGGCAGGAGAGGAAATTCCTTCGGATCCAATTATTGAAAAGGGCGAAAAACAATCTGCTATTACGCAGGAATCTGATGCCATTGTTGAAAATGGTTCGATGGAAGAAAACCGTGGAGAATTTCAGCGTCCCTTTGTTCCAGCTGCGCTTCGATTTTATCTTCCCCAGTGGGTTATTCTTGACGAGAATGGAAAATTATTAGTCCAATCTGTTTCTTCGGCAGAAGATCATATCTCCTATATGCAATCATTCCTGGCGATGCTGCATACCGCGGTTTCTCTGGCTTCCATACATTATTAGCGATCCTGAATATCAGAGAAAAAGGTATGGGATGCTTGGGCAATTAATTAACCAGGGCAGAGCCCTCGCAATTTATGAGACTCATGAAATTGTAAAAATCATAAAAGCTCGCGCAGCAGCATCCGACTTGAATCGTGGTTTGCACCTCAGTCTTCCTTATTTCGATGATCAAGTGCTTGAAATGCATACTTATGATTTTGAAATCATACCTGCCGGCCGCATATTATTTGTTCCAGCTTTTGTTGTTCGCGCGACACGTGAGGAGAGCGCAAAAATTGCTCAAGATACGCGATTAAGTCCTTCCACTCGAAAATACCTCCTGGCTGAATTATTTATTCTTGAAAAAGAATTTGATACGGCACGAATGAATGCAGAAATTCCAAATTCTAATCGTCAAAGGTAGATCCAAATGATTTTTCCAATTGCTCTGTTAATTGTGTTTTTTTTGATTGCATTAAAAATTTCTCCTCGCGAAAAGAAGAACGATGCGCATGTGCATGGAGCGGGTCAGATCGGTTTACTGGCTGCTGTCGCATTGTTCGGGGTTGATTATTTTACTTCGTTCTATTATGGAACTGGTGAAATGATGAGTGCGCTGCATCCTTTAGGTTTGCAGCGTTATGGTTTTATTGCTGCTGCAGTGATTTCCCTTGGAAATATTGTGTTTGGCGCATTGTATATGTATTCTCTGGGAATTTTTAATGAGGGCGGCGGATCTTATACAGCCTCTATGCGTTATTTGACACCCGGATTAAGTCTTATTGTTGCAGTGACATTGATCCAGGATTATGTATTGACGATTGTTGTTTCCGCCTTGAACGGCGCTGATCAATTCTTATCGATTTTTGGCTTCATGCAAACAGATTGGATTTGGCATTTTGCTATCGGAGCATCATTGGCAGCAATCACCTGGTTCCTTACCATTCGTGGAAGAGGTGAATCTTCCCGTGTCGTGTTTATGCTGCTGAGTGTTTTCTTTTTATTGACGGCGGTCATGGCGATCGGGTTATTCCTTGCCAAGCATTCCGGTGTACCTTCTCAACCCATCGAAACGGTTCCTCAGACTGTATCATTGAAAACCGCATTGATGCACTTACTGACCGCATCTATGAAAGGGATGGTCGCATTAACGGGACTGGAAGCAATGTCCAACGGCATTCAATTTGTGATTGACGAGGATTTTCCGCTTGTGAAATGGGGTAAGAAGAGACTTCCAAAGTTTAAAAAACTCTGGCAATTTTACAGTGGCAAATCTGGAATCGGCCGTATGGTGCAAACATCATTTCTGTTTTATGGCGGAATTACAACTTTTTTCCTGTCTGCCTTTTCAATTCATTTTAATGTTTTTGATGGAACACTTGGACGTACATTGGTTGGAAATCTCGCATTGATCGGTTTTGGAAGTTTCCCCGGAGGAACAATTTTGTATTGGAGCTATCAGTTGTTGGCCGTATTCTTACTTGCTGCAGCTTCCATGACCGCGTTTCAGGATGCACAGGCGACTGAATGGCGCGATGTCGCAATCGGAGAAATACCAGAAATCATCGTTTATCGGGATGCACGCGGAACGTTTACCCGTTCAGTAACGATTACATTCGGTATCGCGATCCTGATTATGCTGCTTGTTAAAGGAGAAACAACGAAAGCTGTCCCGTTCTATGGTGTGGGAGTTTTCATGCCGATCATGATCATGGGTTTATCCATCAGAAAACATGTACTAACGCATTATTCAGGTGCTGTTCAAAAATGGGGAACTGCCGCCGCAACCTTCGCAGCAGCTTTGGCAGCTCTTGTTTTCGTTATGCAGATTATCGGAAAATGGTCTGAAGGTGGCTGGATGGTATTAATTTCTTTCAGCCTTTTAGTCTTATGCGCAAACCTGATTCTTCTTTCGCCAATCGGTTATCGAACACCGAAACAAATTCATCGGATTGTCAGAAAAAAAGCCAGAGTAGAAGGTCATATGGCATCAATTGTGGAGTGGCAGTCTCTAAAAATGCAGGAATATCGCTATTCGATTTTATCTGGGATTGCAAGATTCTTTGAAATTTTTGGAATCCGAAGGCCGGGACAATTCCCCAAGCCTGCTGAAGCCGGCGCTTATGATGAAGCGATTCATGCGTTGAATGCAGATTCTTTTATTCTTCAATTTATGAGTAAAGCCGAACAATCCGAGATAATCAGATCTGATGACATTTCCTGGTCTGAACAGGAAGAAAAAGTGACAATGAATCCAGGCTTATAGTGGATCATCGTTATTGATTATCAGCGATTCAAAATCAAGAAAAACCTTTGATACAAGAAAGAAAACTTGTTATTGTGAAGTTTATGACTTCAAGAAAGACTACACGATAACAAGGAACCTTTCTTAAATTTCAGGTCATTGGATGATTGTCTGTACAGTTTTTTCTCTGAAATTACTGTGCAGAACAATCGAAAACAGGGTATTGTCGAGTCTTTATGGCTTTTTTACCTCTTCAAATGTTAACACCTCAGGAAATCTTTGATTACCTGGCATCATCTGATGATGGACTTTCTGATCGGGAAGTATCCGAAAGAACCCGTCTATATGGACAGAATTGTTTGATTGAACCATACCGAACTTTACCAGTGAGGCAATGGATTCAGTATATTTCCAATCCAATGTCGTTGCTCTTATGGGGAGCAGGGTTGATCTCGATGTTGATTGGCCATATCGGATTAGGTTTGGTAATTTGGACCATTGTCGTGATCAATTCATTCTTCTCATTTTGGAGTGAAAGTCGGGCGATTCAAGCAATCGACACCTTGCGAAAAATGCTTCCCGTAAATGCTGTTGTCTTAAGAAATGGGCAAAGAAAACCGATTCCTGCCAGCGAAATTGTTCCTGGTGACATAATCATATTAACTGCAGGCGACAGAATCCCAGCCGATGCCAGATTAATTGAATCCTTTGGATTTCGAACCAATCAATCAGCTTTAACAGGCGAAGTGATGCCAGTATTGAAGATATCTGAACCATTCTTGCGGGATGATTTATCGGAATTGGAATACCCCAATCTCATTTTTTCGGGTACAACTGTGGTTTCCGGTAACGGAAAAGCTGTTGTATACCGAACCGGAATGACTACACAGTTCGGACGAATTGCGCAACTGACCCAAACTCAAAAAGAAGAACCAAGCCGCCTTCAACGTCAGATTCAGCATATCACGAAGTATCTTTCTGCAGCAGGAATTTTGCTCGCTGTGATTATTTTTGTGATCGGAATCTTTGATATCGGGATTCAAAAAAAAGATGCATTGGCATTATCCATCGGGATATTGGCAGCAGCATTACCGGAAGGTTTGGCTGCAACGATAACACTGGCGCTTGCCATGGCAGTCCAACGGCTTGCTCCCGAAGGTATTTTCGTAAAAAAATTATCAGTCGTCGAAACTTTAGGATCTGTTTCTGTGATTTGCACTGATAAAAGCGGTACGCTGACGCAAAATCAAATGACAGTGCGTGAAATTTGGACAAAAGGAGACCGCTACGCTGTCACAGGTGTCGGTTATGATCCTTGCGGCGAAGTGATCTCGATGAAGACTGGAACGATACAAGAATTCAAATCTTCTGATTTGGTCTTAATTGGCAGAACATCCATTTTATGTAATAACTCACGCCTGCTTCCTTCTGATTCAGAACAGTCTGCCTGGCACGGTCTGGGGGACCAGACGGAATCGGCATTAAGGGTGATGGCTATAAAATTCGGAATGAAACCCACTGCGATTGAAAATGAATTTCCTCGAATGTATGAGATTCCTTTTGATGCTCACAGAAAACGTATGTCGACGATCCACACAACCAACAACCAACTTCTGATTTGTACAAAAGGCGCCCCAAAAGAAATTCTGCATCTTTGCTCTGATATTCTGATTGAAGGGCAAACGCTGGAACTGAACGAAGAATTACGTGAAGAAATTTTACAAATAAATGATGAGTTCTCAAGTTCTTCTTTGCGAGTATTGGCTTTGGCGCAACGCGAGATTCCTTACCAGAAAGGACCATTTTATGAAGATTCGATTGAATGCGGATTGACGTTTTTGGGATTAATTGAAATGATGGATCCGCCGAGGACTGAAGTTGCACGAGCAGTACAGACCATTAAACAAGCCGGAATTCGTATGATGATGATGACCGGCGATTATGGCTTGACTGCGGAATCCATAGCTCGCAGAATTGGAATGCTTTCTACAAAAACAGCGCGCCTTGTCACTGGATCGGAAATCGAGGCAATGGATGATGAGGCTCTTTCCCAATTGCTTTTTCAAGAAATCATCTATTCGCGTATGGCGCCGGAACACAAACTCCGAATTGTCAATTTATTGAAAGCTCAAGGGGAGGTTGTTGCTGTCATTGGCGATGGTGTCAATGACACTCCAGCTATCCGAGCGGCTGATGTTGGAATAG
>Ga0116193_1002627_pt1 | contig 13521 bp, 8 predicted proteins | sample AD_UKC115_MetaG_FD_89892 | JGI IMG/M metagenome (GOLD analysis project Ga0116193, IMG submission 89892) | Active sludge microbial communities of municipal wastewater-treating anaerobic digesters from Hong Kong - AD_UKC115_MetaG | ecosystem: Engineered > Bioreactor > Anaerobic > Digestate | place... | reverse complement strand
GAACCGGCTATTCCTAGTATTCGTCAAGAACCATTTATTTTCACAATAGATCCTATCGAAGGACAACAAAATTTTGAAGACCTTTTGCAAAAAGGAAGAGCAAGTCGTGATAAATGGATGCCGGTTGTGATAGAAACTAAAAAAGAGATCATCCCTGAAACTCTAGCCAGCATTATATATACATCGGGAACAACCGGGAACCCAAAAGGAGTTATGCTCTCGCACAAAAATATTGTGACCAACGCATTGGCTATTGCAGAAGTACAAGTAATAGATCACACTTGTAATATTTTAAGTTTTCTTCCTTTGTGTCATGTATATGAACGTGCAACAAATTATAAATATCAATATCTTGGTGCCAGTATATACTATGCCGGAAGTTTATCCACTATTGCCAAAGATTTAAAGGATATTCAAGCTTCAGGTTTCTGTTCGGTACCAAGAGTTTTGGAAACAATGTTTGATAAATTACGCGCTGCTGGTAAAGATATGAAAGGGATCAAACGAAAAATATATTTTTGGGCATTTAATTTGGCAACACAGTATGATATAGACAATAAAAATTGGTATTATCAAAAGAAAATCGGTTTGGCCGATAAATTAGTATATTCAAAATGGCGCGAAAAGTTGGGAGGCAAAGAGATGATTATCGTTTCGGGAGGTTCTGCCATCCAAGAAAGAATTGTAAGACTATTTTCTGCAGCCAAACTGAAAGTTTATGAAGGATATGGACTTACCGAAACATCTCCAGTAATTGCTGTCAATAATCCAAAGAAAAATATTTTGAAAGTGGGAACCGTAGGAGAAATATTACCATGTATCGAATTTAAATTAGCTGATGATGGAGAAATATTGACTAAAGGAGATTGTTTGATGATGGGTTACTATAAAGATGAAGAATATACCAAACAAGTTATTGATGAAGAGGGCTGGTTTCATACCGGAGATATAGGTATGCTGGTTGAAGGAAGATTTTTAAAAATAACGGATCGAAAAAAAGAGATTTTTAAATTGTCAAACGGGAAATATATTCCTCCCCAAATCATTGAAAATAAACTTAAGGAATCAAGTTTTATTCAAAATGCAATGGTTGTTGGAGAAAATGAAAAAATTGCATCGGCAATTATTCTTCCGAATTTTAATACCCTTCATTTTTGGTGTGCCAAACATAAGATTCACTTCTCCTCTCATGAGGAACTTATTACACTTGCTCCTATTATTAAACGCATTCAACGTGAAATAGATTATATTAATAAAAGTCTGGCTGATTACGAACAAATTCGGAAATTTAAATTAGTTAGCGATGAATGGAGTACCCAAACCGGAGAGTTCTCTCAAACACTTAAATTATGTCGCTCATTCTTACATAAAAAATATGATCATCTGATTCAAGAAATGTATAATCATGCTCCTGAAGATTAATTTTCAATCAATAAAATACCTGTTATTTAACATGAAATTAGGTTTCATTAACGTTTATTAAGAGAAAATCACAATAAGTGTTAAATTAAGAGAAAATATAATTATTTGATTATAAAAAGATTACAAAACTTCTCAAAAAATAAATATTAAAATTTGCTAATCCTATTAAAAAAGTAGTATTTTTGCACGTTAATTTTAAAACTAAAAACTATGGCAACAATTATTGAAAAAGTTCAAGAAATAATTGCAGAGAAATTAAGCGTTGATGCATCTGATGTTACTGCAGAAAAAAGTTTCACGAATGATTTAGGTGCAGATTCATTAGACACAGTTGAATTAATTATGGAGTTTGAAAAAGAATTTGGAATTTCTATTCCGGATGATCAAGCTGAAAAAATTACTACTGTTGGTGATGCAGTGAAGTACATTGAAGATAACGTGAAATAGTTTATCCTCTTTTAATGAAATTAAAAAGAGTCGTTATTACAGGTTTAGGAGCCGTTACTCCCATAGGCAACAATGTTCCTGATTATTGGAATGGGTTGATTACGGGAGTTAACGGAGCTAATCTGATAACCCATTTTGATACAGAACCCTACAAGACAAAATTTGCTTGCGAACTGAAGAATTTCGATATAAGCAATTATATTGATTCTAAAGATGCTCGCAAAATGGATCCCGGAGCTCACTATGCTATGGTTGCCTCTATGGAAGCGGTTGCAGATAGTGGCATCGATTTGGAAAAAATAAATTTAAATCGAGTTGGGGTTATTTTAGGATCGGGTATCGGTGGAATGCACACTTTTTCGGAAGGATTCCGAGATTTTTTTAAACAAGATCAAAATCCGAGATTTATCAGTCCTTTTTTTATTCCTAAAGTTTTGGGAGATATTATTCCGGGACTTATTTCAATAAAGTACGGATTTAAAGGTCCTAATTATTCCACTACGGCTGCTTGTGCTTCTTCTGCAAATGCGATAACAGATGCTTGCCATTTTATACAATTGGGTAAAGCTGATGTGATGCTTACGGGAGGTTCGGAAGCATGTATTGTGGATGCCGCGATGGGAGGATTTATTGCGATGCATGCTTTATCCACGCGAAATGATGACTATTTGACCGCATCCCGTCCTTTTGATGTTGGTCGGGACGGATTTGTCATGGGCGAAGGATCCGGATCTCTTATTTTAGAAGAATACGAACATGCCAAAGCTCGCGGAGCAAAAATATATGGTGAAATTATTGGTTCCGGTCTGTCTGCGGACGCCCATCACATCACTTCTCCTCACCCTAATGGTGAAGGAGCTTACAATTCTATGAAGTTGGCAATAGAAGATGCCGAAATCTCTATCACAGATATTGACCATATCAACACCCACGGAACCTCAACTCCAATGGGTGACATCTCAGAATGTAAGGCAATTGATAATCTCTTTGGAAAGCATGCGGAAAATATAATCATCAATTCGACTAAATCAATGACGGGACATCTGTTAGGAGCTGCCGCCGCCATTGAATCCATCGCAACCATTTTGGCACTGAAGGAAGGAATTATTCCCCCTACCATCAATCAATTTGAACGCTCTCCTGAAATTAATCCATCTTGGAATTTGGCAGCCAATAAAGCTGTAAAAAAAGATATTCGTGTCGCTATTTGTAATTCATTCGGTTTTGGCGGACACAATGTTTCGCTATTATTTAAAAAAATAGAATAACTTTGTGTAGATACTTCTTTGCTAAAAATAAAAACAAACCTATTAGTCAATATATAAAGAATGTTTTGGGCTTTCGTCCGAAAAACATAGATTTATATGATATGGCCTGCACTCATCGCTCCGCTTCCGGAAAAAGTATTGTATGCGGACCTATTAACAATGAAAGATTGGAATATCTCGGAGATGCGGTCTTGAGCGCCATTATTGCCGATTATTTATTTAAAAAATATCCGACTCATGCAGAAGGACCTCTGACCGAAATGAGATCCAAAATCGTGAATCGCGACCGATTAAATAAATTGTCTCAAAAGATTGGCCTTCATACCCTTATTCAAATTGATGCACATACGTATGCCAAATCAGCGGGTGGAGATGCCTTGGAAGCCTTGATCGGTGCAATTTATTTAGATCAGGGATATAACAAAACAAAAAAAATCGTTCTCAAGAAAATAATTCTAACACACTTGGATATCGATTCCATTTTTTTGGAAGATAATAATTATAAAAGTAAAATTTTGTCATGGGGACAAAAAGAACATAAAAAGATCGAATTTAAACATTCCGAAATCTTAAACGGCAATTCCAAAAAATTGTATAAAGCAGAATTGTATATCGATGAAGAACTCTTTGGAGAAGGTTTCGGATATACCATTAAAAACGGAGAACAAGAGGCCGCAGAAAAAGCCTGGCTTAAATGCAATGAATCATCCTAATGGTGATTGTAATATACCAATTATTAATATTATTCTCTTAATAAATTACAACCTATTGTATTGCTGATTTTTAGAAAATCGAATAGGATGAATCTGTTGTCATTTTAAAAAATATTGTATTTTTGCTTTCTTTATGAAATAATATCCATTTATCTCTTTTCAATAATAATATTTATGAGCCGAAAAGAAAGACCCAAAAAGAAAGTTCAAGCAAACAAACCCGTACAGAAGAAGAGTTCTTCAATTCCCGCTAAACAAATTGATCTTCCATTAATAGAAAATCAAAAAAAGAAAAAATTGTGGGGATATTATGCCGGAATTTTAATTTTTGCCTTTGCCTTATATGCAAACACATATAATCATGAGTGGGTTTTGGATGATTACGGCTCCTATAAACTTAATATTTATGTAACCAAAGGAATCTCTGGATTTGAAGATATCTTAACCAAAACCTACCGACATGGTTCCGGTTTTTATACCGATAATCTCTATCGTCCATTTTCTCAATTAATGTTTGCCACCGAATGGCAAATTTCTCCCGATAACCCGGGATTTTCACATTTGGTCAGCGTGCTTTTTTACGCTTTATGTTGTGTGCTTTTATTTGCACTCCTCAGAAAAATGTTTATCCGCCAACACTTAATTATTCCACTTATAATCACGCTTCTATATGCGGCCCATCCAATGCATACAGAAGTAGTTGCCAATATTAAAGGAAGAGATGACATTATGTCGCTTTTTTTTCTGCTGCTCACAATGATTTTTGTTCTTAAGTTTGTGGACACGAAAAAAACAATAACCCGTTTCATCTCCATCGTAGCTATTTTCATCTTCTTTTTGTGTGCATTCTTTTCAAAAGAAAGTGCCGTGACAATGGTCGCAGCTATTCCTTTGATGGTCTATTTTTTCCGTAAAGCACCGATAAAGGACTATATTCCCATTACAATTGCGCTTTTGATTCCTGCCGGAATTTACTTATGGACACGAGCAACCATCTTAAGCAACTACCCAAGTTCTGAATACTTTACGGTTTCCATCATGGATCATTATTATTATGAGCTTTTTGACACCAATATATTCTCCTATTGGGCCACAGCTATCATGCTTATGGGGAAATATCTGTTTCTTTTGTTTGTGCCTTATCAACAAGTATGTGATTATTCATTCAGCCAATTACCTGTAACCACCTTTACCGATTGGACCACATTGCTTTCTATAGCCGTTCATATAGGCTTATTGGTATACGCTGTTATGGGGCTAAAAAAGAAAAATCCTATTGCTTATGGAATTTTCTTCTATTTTATTACGATGAGTATCTTCAGTAACCTCTTTATTCGAATAGGTTCTTCTTTCGCGGATCGATTCTTGTTTCTGCCGTCTTTAGGCTACTGCATCGCAATTGTATGTTTTATTTTCCACCTGATTAATAAAAAAGAAACTGATGGGATTTCTCTCAAAAAGAGTAAGAATAAAATCATTTTAATAGGTTTCGGGATTGTCCTTGTGCTATTTTCTTATAAAACCATTACACGGGCTGCAGAATGGGTAGATCAATTTACTTTATTTGGAAAAGATGTTCAAAAATCCGATAACAGTGCCCACATGCGGTTGTATTGGGGACTTGCCCTCCGTGATAAAGGATTGGATTATAAAGATGCCAATGACGGGGAAAAAGATTGGAATAAAGTGCAAGAAAATAACAAACTGTTCCAGGAATGGACTTGGAAAGCGGTGGAACAATTTAAAAAAGGGATTGAAATATACCCGGGATCTGCCGATTGTAACGAACAATTGGGAATTGCTTATGACAATATGTATCCATTCTACCCCGATCAACAACTCCGGGATACTGCAGAAAAATACTATCTGAGGGCATTGGAGATTGTTCCTTCCAAAGCCGCAACCAATAGTAATGTGGCCAAAATCTATTTCGACCGCGGTGAGATTCAAAAAGCGAAAAAATACTACTTAAATTCTATTCGATTTGATCCCCTCTTTGCAGACGGGTACTTCAATTTAGGAAGTTGTTATGGGATGCTCGGGCTCTATGATTCTTCTTTTTATTACTATAAAAAATGCCTATCTTTTACCCCCGACCGTGCTGAATGTTATACGTTTATGGGACTGAATTATGCAAACCTCAACAAGTTCGACTCTTCCGTTGCTATGTATAATAAAGCAATTGAAATCAATAAGTATTCGCATAACACCTATATTTTAGCTGCAAAAACCTATATCGGAATTGGAAAATTTACCGAAGCTAAAGCAATTATCGCGAAAGCATTAGATGTGAATCCTTTTAACGGAGAAGCATTCTTTGTTAAAGGCCTTCTCACTTTATACGATGGCACCACAAAAGCAAATCAAGATAAAGCCATTCAATATTTCAGCAAATGCATCGAATTATCGCCCGAAATTGCAGAGGCTTACTTGGAAAAAGGACGAATCTTTGACCAACGACGCCAATTAGACTCAGCTCAATTCTACTACGAAAAAGCATTCCAACGCAATCCTAACCTGTTTGTTGCACGTAATCCCAATCAACAATAATCTTTATTAAAAATACAAACCATGGAAGTAACCCGTATTTTTGATCTACTCCCCCATTATGCTACTCATTTTCCTAAAGAAGATGCGTTATGCGGTAAAGAAAATGGCGTGTGGATTCACTATAGTATTGATCAATACATTCAAAAAGTGAATAATATCAGTTATGGGTTGATGCAGTTGGGCATAAAAAAAGGAGATCGAATTGCTTCGATTAGTAATAATCGGCCGGAATGGAATTTTCTCGATATGGCAATTCATCAACTTGGGGCAGTACATGTTGCCATTTATCCGACCATCAGTGAAAGTGACTATCAATACATTCTCAATCATGCTCAAGTAAAAATGGTTTTCGTATCCGGATGGGAATTACTCCGCAAAATTGAAAATATTATCAGCGAAACTCCTGACCTTGCCGGGAATGTCTATACTTTTAGAAATCTTAGAGGATACAAACACCTCAACGAATTGATTGAGCTCGGAATGGCCAATCCAAGTCAACAATATCTCAATGATATCAAAGACCGTATTTCTCCTGATGATTTGGCAACAATTATTTATACTTCCGGAACAACCGGGAATCCGAAAGGAGTAATGTTGACTCATAGCAATCTTCTTAATAATGTTAAAGCCGTTACACCAATCGTGCCGGTGCAGGAAAACAGCAGAGTATTAAGTTATCTTCCTTTGTGTCATATTTATGAACGAATGATGATTTATACATGGCATTACTTGGGTATTTCAATATATTATGCTGAAAGTTTGGCTACAATCGCCGAAAATCTTAAAGAGGTAAGACCGGATATTTTCACAACTGTTCCAAGACTTTTAGAGAAGTTTTATGACAAAATTATTGCCACCGGAAGAAAACAAAAGGGAATCAAAAAAAGAATTTATTTTTGGGCAAATGACATTGCCAATAAATTTGAATTGGAAAATACCTCTTTATTATACCGCATACAATTAAAATGGGCAAGAAAATTGGTGTTGAGCAAATGGAAAGCCGCATTAGGCGGAAAACTCAATGTTGTGGTTTCTGGAGGAGCTGCCATCCAGCCTCGCTTGAGCAGAATCTTTTGGGCAACAGAAATCCCCGTTTTAGAGGGATACGGATTGACTGAGACCTCCCCTGTGATTGCCGTGAGCACTTTTTTTAAAAATGGCACTAAATTTGGAACTGTAGGACCTATTTTACCGGGAATAGAAGTGAAAATTGCCGAAGACGGAGAAATCCTAACCCGCGGTCATTGCTTAATGAAAGGATACTACGAAGCACCCGAATTAACCAAAGAAGCCATTGATGAAGAAGGATGGTTTCACACGGGAGATATCGGCCATATTGAGCCCGAAGGACAACTTAAAATTACCGGACGGAAAAAAGAGATGTTCAAAACGGCTTTCGGAAAATATGTGGTCCCTACCATCATCGAAAATAAGTTTAATGAACATCCGTTGATTGACAATATTATGGTGTTTGGAGAAAATAAACCTTATGCGGCCGCCTTTATCGTTCCCAACTTTACGGACCTGCGCTCATGGTGTGCCAAAAAGGGAATTCCTTATACAACCAACGAAGAGATGATTAAACATCCCGCCGTTGTTGAAAAATATAAAAAGGTGGTCAACCAATATAACCGCTATTTCGGAGAAACAGAACAAGTACGCAGATATATTCTGATGGATTACGAGTGGAGTATTCAAACCGGGGAACTTACCCCGACATTGAAAATCAGAAGAAATTTTGTCAGTAAAAAATTTGCAGACACAATGGAAAAATTATTTTCCTGATTTTCTCGGAGGAATTAAAAAAAAATGTAATTTTGCAGCCCTGAAAAGCCACTTTAGCTCAGTTGGTAGAGCAACGCATTCGTAATGCGTAGGTCTGCGGTTCGAGTCCGCAAAGTGGCTCAAAAAAACCTCTTTCTTGGAGGTTTTTTTGTTTTTATAATTACTAAAATAAAATAGCAATTTATTTCTTCTGATTTGTCCCCATGTAATTTCGTATGGGAAAATTACCGCAGAGGCGCTAAGACGCTAAAATTTTGTCATCCCCAGCGTAGACGCCGACGGCGTAGCCGGCACGCCCAAAAGAAAAAAACAGAAAAAACAGCGATTTTATTTCTTTTCTTAAAGCCCCCCCAATAAAATCTTCCATATTCGGGCAACTAAAATGCTAATTTATTAACAAAGTTAAAACAACTTACAAAATTTAATGTATATTTGCAAATTCAAACTTAATTTGAAAAAATATATATCAATCAAATAGTTAATACCAATGAAAAATTTAAAATTTTTATCAGTAGTATTTTTAACAGCTTTAATTTTAGCAGGTTGTGGTTTTGGAAAGATGATTCCACGCTATCCTGAAGTAACTGTTAAACTTGAAAATCCCGATTTGGAAAATAAAGGAGGAAAAGTAGAGTACAAAGTTACCGGAACAATTCCTGCTAAATATATGAAGAAAAAAGCCACTATGACCATTACTCCTGTGTTGGAGTATGAAAACGGAACCTATGAACTCCCTCCGATTCAATTGCAAGGAGAAAAAGCGAAAGCTACCGGAACTGTTATCCCTTACAAAACAGGTGGAAATTTCTCTACTTCAGGATCTTTTGATTATAAAGACCAATATGAAGAAGCCGTTATCGCCGCTAAAGCAGAAGCTAAATTAAAAAAGAAAACCTTTGTTTTTGAAAATAAAAAGTTGGGCGAAGGTATTTCCAATACGTCTTCCCGCTCTGCACTTACCCCTATGCTTAAAGAAAAAGCGGATGCTGGCAATGGAACTAATCTCATTATGGGAAGCCATCAGTATAAACCGGAATATATAACCTCTACTGGAGTTATTTATTTTGAAGTGAATCGTGCCGATCTCAATATGAATCTTAAGTTAAATAAAGATAAAGCAGCAAAAGAAGCTGTTCAAAAGTTTATCGATTTTATGGCTGAAGGTCGCATTATTAATAAAATGGTGATTACCGGATGGGCTTCTCCCGAAGGTGAAGAATCCAACAATGAAGATTTATCCAAAAAACGTACGGAACAAGGTCAAAAGTGGTTCAATCAACAGTTTGAAAAATATCTGAAAGAGTACGCCAAGAAAAATAACATCAAATACAAAGATATGCCTAAGCCCGAACTCGTTTTCGAAACTAAAGCTGCCGGAGAAGATTGGAGTGGTTTTGAAAAAGCTGTTGAAGCTTCCGCAATCGCCGAAAAAGGTCAAATCCTCAATGTTGTTCGCTCTCAACCTAACAATATGATGAAGGAACAAAAAATTAAAGAGATGACCGACATCTATAATGAAATTAAAGAAGCGATCCTTCCTCCTCTTAGAAGAGTTGAAGTTTCTATGATTTGTAACAAACATAAATTCAATGATACTCAAATTGCCGAATTTGTAAAAACTAAATTCGATACTCTCAACTTAGAAGAAAGTCTCTTTGGTGCTTATATGACTAAAAGTTTAGCTGAAAAAGCTTCTATATACGAAGCCATTATTGCTAAAGAAGCTTATCAAACCGATTGGAGAGCATACAACAACTTGGCCGCTATTCAAATCAATTCTTTCTTAGAAAACGGTACTATCTCTAATTTGGAAAAAGCAAACAATAATTTGAATAAAGCAAACGCCGTTTCTCCAAATAACGGAATCGTTCTCAATAATATGGGAATTGCTGAATTTCTTTCCGGAAATCGTGATGCTGCTATCAAAAAATTTGAAGAATCTCAAAAAGCAACTATAGAACCTGTAAATCAAAACTATAACCTTTCTCTTTTGAAAATTGCTGCCGGAGACTATTCAGGAGCAAAACAAATGATGAATAACAGAAATTGTGACTATAACATGGCTTTAGTTCAACTGCTCGAAAAGAATTATACCGCTGCCAAAACATCATTGGATTGTATAACCAATAAAGATGCTAAAGTATATTATTTACAAGCTGTATTGGCTGCAAGAATGAACGACGCTACCGGTGTTTATGCCAATCTGAAAGAAGCCATTGACCGCGATGCTTCTTATAAGAAAACAGCAAAAAAAGATGCTGAATTTAAAAAGTATAAACAAGCCGGAGAATTTCAATCGCTTATACAATAACGAATAAAAAAATTAAGTAAAAGGGGTTAGCTTAACAGTTTCCCCTTTTATTTTATAATTAAATATCAAAAATGAAAATGGTTAGAAATTTAGGATTAGAAAACTCTTTGCTCAATCAATTTATCGGTGAACTCAGAGATATCAACATCCAACATGACAGTATGCGTTTCCGCAGAAACCTGGAACGTATCGGTGAGATTTTCGCCTATGAAATAAGCAAAACTTTCACCTACAATTCAAAGGATATTACTACTTCTCTCGGAATTGCCAATATGCGGCTCATGGAGCAACAACCTGTCCTTGCTACAATTTTGCGCGCCGGATTGCCTGTTCATCAAGGATTGCTCAATTATTTCGATCATGCCGAGAATGCCTTTATCGCAGCATACCGGAAACACCATAAGGACAACTCTTTTGAAATCCAACTGCACTACATGACTGCCCCTAATTTAGAAGACCGTATTCTTATTCTTTCCGACCCCATGCTCGCAAGCGGAAAGTCAATGCTCTTGGCATTCGAAGAACTGCTCAATAACGGGACACCAAGTCATACTCATTTTATCTCCATCATTGCCAGTTCACAAGGAGTTGAGTACTTGCAAAAAAATCTCCGAACTAAAAATTGTACCATTTGGGTCGGTGCTATTGATGAAGAATTGACCGCACAATCTTACATTGTCCCCGGTCTTGGTGATGCCGGAGACCTTGCTTTCGGAATCAAATTAGACGAATAAAACACCCCGTTAGGCCAATTGCTTCCCGCCAACTGACAAAAAAAGCACTTTCATTGATGTGTCAATTTGGCAGAAAAGTTTCTTTTTCCTTTGGAATATCATTTTCTTTTTCTTTATTTTCTCTTTCCTATTTTTTTATTTACCATTAAAATTTATAATAATCAGGTCTTTATATTAATATTTCTGATTATTTTTCTATTTTGGCACAAAAATTGTATAAAGTAAAGTGCGATAAATTATATTTAAGATCGAATAACATACAATTAATAACATCAAAATAGAAAAAAATTATGGGAAAAATTATTGGAATTGACTTAGGAACAACGAATTCATGTGTGGCCGTTATGGAAGGAAGCGAGCCTGTTGTAATCCCGAACAGTGAAGGAAGAAGAACAACCTCTTCGATTGTGGCTTTTGTTGGAGATAATGAAAGAAAAGTTGGAGATCCCGCCAAACGTCAGGCCATAACCAATCCGACCAAAACCATATATTCCATCAAGAGATTTATGGGTGAAACATACGACAGGGTTATCAAAGAAATTGAAAGAGTTCCTTATATTGTGGAAAAATCTTCCAACAATATGCCTAAGGTGAAAATTGATGATCGCTTCTATACGCCTCAGGAAATTTCAGCCATGATTCTTCAAAAAATGAAAAAAACTGCTGAAGATTATTTGGGACAAGAAGTAACAGAAGCAGTAATCACCGTGCCTGCCTATTTTAGCGACTCACAACGTCAGGCAACGAAAGAAGCCGGAGAAATTGCCGGATTGAAAGTAAAACGAATTATCAACGAACCTACGGCTGCTGCGTTGGCCTATGGTCTAGACAAAAAGAAATCCGATTCAAAAGTAGCTGTTTTTGACTTGGGAGGTGGTACTTTTGATATCTCTATCCTCGAATTGGGCGATGGTGTTTTTGAAGTAAAATCTACCAATGGGGATACCCACCTCGGTGGCGACGACTTTGACCATGCCATTATTGATTGGTTGGCAGATGAATTTAAAAAAGATTTCCAAGTTGACCTCCGCAAAGATGCCATGGCGCTCCAACGTCTTAAAGAAGCTGCTGAAAAAGCCAAAATCGAATTATCAAGCTCCAATTCTACTGAAATAAACTTGCCTTATATCATGCCTATCGATGGTATTCCGCAACACCTTGTACGCAATTTGACTCGTGCTCAATTTGAACAACTTACCGACAAGCTTATTCAAGCAACCATCGAACCATGTAAAAAAGCATTATCAGATGCCGGCTACACCACTTCCGATATTGACGAAGTTATTTTGGTGGGCGGTTCTACCCGTATCCCTGCCATCCAAAAAGTAGTGGAAGATTTCTTCGGCAAAGTACCGTCCAAAGGTGTTAATCCGGACGAAGTGGTAGCTATCGGAGCTGCTATTCAAGGCGGTGTATTGAGCGGAGATGTTAAAGACATTCTGTTGCTCGATGTAACTCCCCTATCACTCGGATTGGAAACTTTAGGTGGCGTAATGACCCGACTGATTGAATCGAATACCACGATTCCTACCAAGAAAACGGAAACCTTTACAACTGCCGTGGACAATCAGACTTCCGTGGAAATTCACGTGTTGCAGGGAGAACGTCCGATGGCCAATCAAAACAAAAGTATCGGTAGATTCCACCTCGACGGTATTCCTGCTGCCATGCGCGGAGTTCCGCAAATTGAAGTTACTTTCGACATCGACTCCAATGGTATTCTCAATGTTGCCGCCAAAGATAAAGCCAGCGGTAAAGAGCAGAAAATACGTATAGAAGCCTCTTCCGGTCTTAGTGATGATGAAATCAAGAAGATGAAAGCAGAAGCCGAAGCCAATGCCGAAGCCGACAAAAAAGCGAAAGAAGAGATCGAAAAACTGAACGCAGCTGACTCTTTGGTATTCAATACCGAAAAACAATTAAAAGAATTTGGCGACAAGGTTCCTGCTGACAAGAAAACTGCTATCGAAGAAGCTAAAAACAAACTCCGCGATGCTCACACTCGTAAAGATTTCCCGGCCATGGAAGCAGCTACTGCCGAATTACAAAACGCTTGGCAAGCAGCCAGTGCCGACATGTATGCCAACCAACCCGGAGACGGAGCCGCTCAACCCGGTGCCGATCAAAATCCGAATGCAGGCGGTCAACAAAAACCCAATGACGGCGACCAAACGGTTCAAGATGTTGATTTTGAGGAGGTAAAGTAAAAACACTGAAAATCTTATCTTTCCGAAAGGTGCTGATGATGAATCAGCACCTTTTTTTGTAGCCCTTTGACAACAAGAAAACAT
>Ga0116193_1002623_pt1 | contig 13537 bp, 10 predicted proteins | sample AD_UKC115_MetaG_FD_89892 | JGI IMG/M metagenome (GOLD analysis project Ga0116193, IMG submission 89892) | Active sludge microbial communities of municipal wastewater-treating anaerobic digesters from Hong Kong - AD_UKC115_MetaG | ecosystem: Engineered > Bioreactor > Anaerobic > Digestate... | reverse complement strand
TGTGCGTTGCCTAAAACCATATATTTTTATTATAATTGGAACTGTCTTGATCAACAGTCATTTCCTCTCCTGCATCTCCGGTACAGTTTCCCGACCGGCATATGCCGGAGTTAACCCTATTCAAATTCCGACCTCAGGATCCGTCTGATCTCATCAACGGTCTCCTCTTCCAGGTCAGTACGCTTAATCAGGTCCTCCCGTGATATACTGAGTACATTCTTTGCCGTATCACAACCGATGGCTTTCAGCTCATCAATAATCCAGCCTTCAATTTCATCAGCAAATTCATCCAGGTTGACATCTTCATCATCTTCCTCAATTTCCCTGTACAGGTCAATTTCGTAACCGGTAAGCTGACTGGCCAGCTTGATGTTTAAACCACCTTTCCCGATAGCCATGGATACTTCCTGTGGTTTGAGATATACTTCTGCATGCTTTGTAGATTCCTGTATCTTGATCGAAGTAATTTTTGCAGGGCTCAGTGCCCTTTTGATATAAAGCTGAAGGTTGGTCGAGTAGTTAATCACATCAATATTCTCATTCCTGAGTTCCCTGACAATTCCATGGATTCTCGATCCTTTCATTCCCACGCAGGCTCCCACCGGATCGATCCGCTCGTCGTATGATTCAACCGCCACCTTTGCACGTTCACCAGGAATTCTGACGATCTTCCGGATGGTGATCAGCCCATCGAAAATCTCCGGAATTTCCAGTTCAAACAAACGCTCCAGGAAAACCGGAGAAGTACGCGACAAAATGATCAGCGGAGTATTGTTTCTTAGTTCCACCTTGATCACCACCGCACGGAGAGAATCCCCCTTCCGGAAATAATCAGAAGGGATCTGTTCCGATTTAGGTAATATCAGTTCGTTCCCCTCATAGTCAAGCACCAGGATTTCCTTTTTCCAAACCTGATAAACTTCCCCGGTTATGATGTCTCCTATCCGTTTTTTATATTTACCGAAGATATGGTCCTTTTCCAGTTCCATGATCTTACTGGCCAGGTTCTGGCGCAGGTTCAAAATAGCACGCCTGCCGAAATCGGCAAATTTCACCTCATCGGTCACATCTTCACCCACCTCATAATCATCATCAATCTTCTTGGCTTCGGAAAGGGTTATCTCCTTGGCGGGATCTTCCAGGGAATTATCTTCGACAACCACCCGGTTGCGCCAGATTTCAAAGTCTCCTTTATCAATATTAATTATAACATCAAAATTCTCATCGGTCCCGAACTGACGAATCAAAACGCTGCGAAAAGCGTCTTCCAGCACACTCATCATGGTTGCCCGGTCAATGTTTTTTAATTCCTTGAATTCGGAAAAAGTATCAATAAGATTCATGTTCTCCATGGTACCCGACTTTACTTAAATGATATGACAACTTTAGCTTTTTTTATATCTTCAAACGCAAGCGGTAAACTCTTTATCACCGTTTGTTTTTTCTTCCCCAGTTCCGGTTTTTCTTTCACCCGGACCTCCAGGATAATCCCCTTTTCATCGGCTTCAATCAGTTTCCCGGTATGCTCCGTGTGCTGATGGGTGATCACCTCCAACTCCCTGCCGATATTTTTCAGATATTGCTGGTTAACCTTAAAATACTGGTCTACCCCGGGAGAGGAAACCTGCAGTTCAAAATCCTCTTCCTCCCGGTCAAGGTGACTTTCGATGTGCCTGCTTATAGCCACACACTGATTAATAGTCAGACCGTCAAGGTTGTCAATTTCCACATGAATCACATTGGTGGCACTCACCAACACATCAACCAGAAACATGTTGTTTTCCAGTTTCTCCTTTACCAGATTCACTATTTTCTCTCTCGCAATCATTTCCGTAATAAAATAGGGGACATTCGAGCCCCCTATCCTCAGCTATTCTGAAAATCTGGCGCAAAATTAATAAAAATCCTGAAATATTCAATAGCACAAAAGTGATAATCAACTGATTTTGATAAATCAGGATTGAATATTCAGTATTTTGCCCTAGTTTTGTTTTACTAGTCTGAATTCACCATTTTAGCAAAAGAATTGTTAGTTAATTAATTTAAATCTATTTTTGCACCGCAAAATTTATAGGGATGAAGTTTAAAGCCCATGAGATTGCCCGTTTTTTACACGGAGAAATTATCGGCGATCCAGAAGTTATTGTCAGTAATATATCCAGAATTGAAGAGGGTAAGGCAGGAACGCTTGCCTTCCTGTCCAACCCAAAGTATGAACCGTATCTGTATACTTCACAGGCATCGGTCATTCTAGTGAATTCCGACTTCATTCCCCGGTATGAGTTCACCGCCACCCTCATTAAAGTAAATGATTCTTACAGGGCTTTTGCTTCCTTGCTGGAATTGTATGAACAATCCAGAAAGGGATCGAAAACTGGGATCGAACAGCCCTCTTTCATTGATGAAACGGCAAAGACAGGCAATGGATTGTATTTCGGTGCATTTGCCTATGCCGGAAAGAATGTGGTACTCGGGGAAGGGGTGAAAATTTATCCGCAGGTCTATATCGGGGATAATGTCGTGATCGGGGATGACACCATTGTATATGCAGGAGCGAAAATATACGGCGACACGCGTATCGGGAACCGATGCATCATCCATTCAGGAGCGGTGATCGGTGCTGACGGATTCGGCTTTGCGCCACAGGATGACGGCACTTACAGGAAGATTCCCCAGGTCGGGATTGTTGTTTTGGAAGATGATGTGGAAATCGGAGCCAATACGACCATTGATTGCGGCACCATGGACATGACCCTGATCCGCAGGGGGGTAAAACTCGATAACCTGATCCAGGTCGGACACAACTGTGAAATCGGCGAAAATACGGTGGTAGCCGCGCAAACCGGCTTTGCCGGAAGCACCAGGGTTGGGAAAAACTGTAAAATGGCCGGACAAGTGGGACTAGCCGGTCACCTGACTGTCGGGGATAATGTGCAGATCGGCGCCCAAAGCGGTGTGACCAAAGATGTCAAGAGTAATGAAACCATATTGGGTTCACCTGCCACCGAAATCAGACACTCCACCAAAGTTTACTCCATTACCCGTAACCTCCCCCAGCTTCGGTTGGAGATCATCGAGCTCCAGAAGGAGGTTAAAAAATTGAAAGAAAGTTCAATTAAGAAATCAGAATAGCTCTGTTATGGCACAAATGCAAAGAACCCTGGCTAATCCCTTCACCATTAGCGGAAAAGGATTACATACAGGGGTGAATGTGACAATGTCTTTTTTGCCGGCTCCGGAAAATCACGGATTCAAATTCCGGAGGATCGATTTACCCGGGCAACCCATTATTGAAGCCGATGCGGAATACGTGGCAGACACCTCCAGGGGCACCTTGCTTCAGAAGAACGGGGCCCGTATCGGAACCATAGAACATGCCATGGCTGCATTGATCGGAATGGGACTTGACAATGTCCTGATCGAGATTAACAATGAAGAAGCCCCTATCCTGGACGGAAGTTCCACCGCCTATGTGGAAGCGATCGATAGAACAGGGGTTGTGGAACAGGCTGAGGAACGCAGGTACCTTGAGATCAAGAAAAAAATCGTTTACCGTGATGAAAAAACAGGGTCGGAACTGATTGCCCTTCCCGACGAGGATTATAGTCTGAATATCCTGATATCCTTTAATTCAAGGGTGCTGCACAACCAATTTGCCACCCTGAATTCCATTTCTGACTTCCGCACCGAAATTGCAGGCTGTCGCACCTTTGTCTTTTTACACGAGCTGGAGTATCTGCTCAGGAATACCAACCTTATCAAGGGAGGTGACCTCAGCAGTGCCATTGTGATCATCGATAAAGAGGTTTCTCAGCATGAACTCGACCGGCTGGCCGATTTGTTCCATCACGAACACGTCGCCGTAAAAAAAGAGGGTATCCTGAACAATGTGGACTTACGGTTTGACAATGAATGTGCCCGTCACAAACTGCTGGATGTGGTGGGTGATTTGGCACTCACCGGACGTCATATCAAAGGGCGCATCATAGCCACCAAACCGGGTCACTCAGCCAACACCATGATGGCCAAACTGTTGAAGAAAACAATGCAACAACAGGAAAACGGAGTCCCACAATATGATCCCAATGCCGAATCGGTCATGGATGTGGTGCGGATTTCGGAACTTTTACCTCACCGGTTCCCCTTTTTACTGGTCGATAAAATTATCGATATTAAAGAACAGCAAATTATCGGCGTTAAAAATATCACCATCAATGAACCCTTTTTTCAGGGCCATTTCCCGGGAGAACCCGTATTCCCGGGGGTGCTGCTGGTGGAAGCTATGGCCCAGACCGGTGGCTTACTGGTTTTAAGCCAGCTTGAGGATAAATACTCGACCTATTTCATCCGGATCGACAATGTCAAGTTCAGGAGGAAAGTTATCCCGGGTGATACCGTTATCTTTAAACTTGAACTGACCACCCCTATCCGCAGGGGGATTGCCAACATGCGGGGCATCTGCTATGTCGGAGACAAAGTGGTGGCTGAAGGCGAATTTATGGCACAAATTGTGAAGAATAATAATTAAAAGTTCAGTATATGAAACAACCATTGGCATATGTACATCCCGAATCTCAAATTGCGGAAAATGTGGTTATTGAGCCTTTTGTAACTATTGATAAAGATGTGATCATCGGTGAAGGAACCCGGATCGGTTCCAACGTCACGATTCTGCCCGGAACGCGGATCGGCAAAAACTGCAACATTTTTCCAGGTGCGGTGATCGGGGCCATTCCCCAGGATCTGAAATACAAAGGTGAATACACGACTGTTGAAATCGGAGACAACACCACCATCCGTGAATTTGTCACCATCCACCGAGGAACCGCTTCCAAGGGCAAAACCGTGGTAGGGAGCAACTGTCTGTTGATGGCGTATGTGCATGTGGCACACGATTGTTTTCTAGGCAACCACATCATCATGAGCAACAGCGTCCAGCTCGCCGGAGAGGTAGTCATCGACGACTGGGCTATAATCAGTGGCATGACCGGCGTCCATCAGTTTGTACATATCGGATCGCATGTGATGATCGGAGCCGCGACCAAAGTCCGCAAAGACGTTCCTCCCTATATCAAAGCCGACCGCGATCCGCTTTCCTACGAAGGGATCAACTCCATCGGGTTGCGCAGAAGAAACTTCTCCAATGAAAAGATCAGGGAAATCCAGGATATATACCGTTATATCTATCTGAAAGGTTTTAATACCAGCCAGGCTATTGAAGTAATAGAAGCTGAAATGCCTGCAACTCCGGAAAGGGATGAGATCATCCTCTTTATTAAAGACTCGAAAAGGGGTATCATAAGGGGGTATTTCCCCGAATAGAAAAAGAAAGAGGCTGCCCTTTTGAGACAGCCTCTTTCTTTTGTTAATCTTCCAGTCTGTCGGCAAATTTCGGTCTGAGGGTGACCAGCTGAAGGACCAATGCCACTGCCACCGGAATTCCCAGCAAGGCCAGGTCATGCCCCAGGTTTCCTGCATCGGTCGACTTGCCCAGCCATTCCGTGGTCAATGCACCAGCAAACACGCCGGTCATATTCATCAGTCCGTACCCCGCAGCCCGGTGCCTCGGTGATACGAACTGGCAAAGGATGGGCATGTTGTTGCCATCAAACATTCCAAATCCGAATCCAAAGAGAACCCCTCCTCCAACAATAGTGAACAGGCTGTGTCCAAATCCCAGAAAGATCAGCGCAGGAATGGTCAGTGAAAGGCCGATGGCACCGGTATAAATTCTGCCCCTGATATTGTGTGATATCCACCGGTCGGCCAGGATCCCCCCGCAAAGGACTCCCAGGAAGGAAGAAAATGCGATGGTAAAGGTACTTATCGGCCCTGCTTTCGACATATCGATTCCGAGACTCTCCGAGAACAGGGTGGGAAGCCAGTTTTTGGTGGCCCATCCCGGGAAGCTGGGTGCCGCAAAATAAAATAGAATGACCCAGAAACTGATGGTTCCGAAAAGCATCCCCAGGCTCTTCCCCACCGATACCAAACCCGATTTAAAACGGAAACCCTGCCGGGAGCCTCTCTCCCTGACTTCCCGCTTTTCATAAAGAAAGAGAATCAGGAAAAGACTGTAGACGATTCCGATAAGCCCGAAAATGTGGAAGGCGGCCTGCCATGACCAGGTTTGGGCCACAGTGGCTCCGAACCCCCCGAGGGCCTGACCGATGTACAAACCCGTCATGTGAATTCCCACGGCAAGCGAACGGGTATTCCCGCGGTGATATTCCGCAATCAGGGAAAGACCGGCAGGAATATACAACGCTTCACTGATCCCCATGATGGCCCTTAAAACATAAAGCTGTCCGAAACTGGTGCAGTAACCCATGGTGAGGGTCACAAAGGACCAGACACCCAAACTTCCCACAATGAGCCATTTCCGGCTGATACGATCGGCAACGAGCCCGGCAACGGGCGACATCAACCCGTAAATCCAGAGAAATACAGCCATCAGACGGCCAAAATTCTCGGCTTTCTCCAGTTCAAGAATATCCCCCATCATGGAGACTTTCATGGTGGAGAGCATTTGCCGGTCCATATAATTCAGCAGGGCCACCATCCAGAGTAAAGCCACCACCAGCCAGGGATACCAGGTTTTTTCCTTGATCTTCATAACTTGTTCTTCATTTTTTTATCCAGTAAATCCAGAACGGTTATCCCTCTCTGTTCTCCGTTTTTTCAAGGGTTTTCCATACCTGGTATAAACCGCGGGGGACATGAAAACATCCTTTCCACTTTCCCCCTTTCAATGGAAGCAGGACTTCTCCCCGCCGGTTGAGGTATCCGAACCATTCCCCGAATTCAGGATCGGGAAAATGAGACCAGGTGTAATCCTGTACTTTTTCAAACCATCTGAGGCACTCTTGATCACCGGTAAGCTGGTACCCCTTGATCAGGGTTATCAGTGTTTCCATATGGACCCACCATAATTTCTGGTCCCATTCGAGTTGCTGCGTCGGATGTCCCTTGATATCGAGGAAATAATAAATTCCTCCGTATGTTTCATCCCAACCGTATTTCAGAGTCCTGAGGGCAATATCAGCAGCTTCCCTGGCCAGTTCCGGGCGACTCAGTCTCTCCGACAGGTCCATGATAAACCACATGGCCTCGATGGCATGACCGGGATTAAGTAACCTCCCTTCATGAGAGTCGCTGAAACTTCCGTCAGGATTTACATTTTCGAGAATCAGTCCGGAATCAGGCTGATAAAACACATCCATCACCTCAAATAATACATTGTGAATGGTCTCCTCCACCAGCTCCTCCGAAAGAAGGTGCTCGATTTCCAGGGAAAGATTGCACAGAATCATGGGTAATGAAAAACCTTTCAGCGGCCGGGTGCCGGGAACCGATTTATTAAACCTGCCTTTGGGATTTCCGGCCCGTTTCAGAATGTTCTCAAAGGTCCTTTTCGCCACCATTCCGTATTCTTCCTTCCCAGTAGCCTTGTATAGCTGACCGAAAGCCATGGTGGCAAAACAGTCGCTAAAAATATTGTAGGGCTCGATAAGGGGTTTCCCTTCCCTGGTCAGCGAGAAGTACCAGTTCAGGTCGCCATCATGTCCATACTGCTGCAAAAACTTTGCACCATGCAACGCCATATCAAGCCATTCCTGTTTTTGCTCCACCCGGTTATACAGGGAGGAGAACATCCAAACCTCACGGCCCTGAAGCCAAATGAATTTATCGGTGTCATAAACCTTCCCCTGCCTGTCGAGACAGGTAAAATATCCGCCAAACGCTTCATCCCTGGAATTCTTTTCCCAGAAAGGGATTACGTTTTCAAGCAATTCCGATTTGTACTGCTGAATTAACTTCTCTTTATCCATGGTTTAGTTTTTTATCCTGTTTAATACATCCTGGCCCGTTGTAACAAAACGGAAGGAGCCATTCATTCCTGTTATTTTATTTCTGCTAATAGAATTCCCGGAGTTCTCACACCGGGTCTGATCTCCCCGGATGGGATGACCACCCGGTTCCCCCAGTAAAAAGCCACGGTGGTAACCGGAAGAGGTTTACCGGCAAGAGGCAAGTCCCTCCAGGTTTTAGCGCGGGTGTCATACACCAGTACTTTCCGGGAAAAACCGGGGTGGTTGGTCAACAAGGAATCCTTTTCTGCCAGCAACCCCGGTTTTTCTGAATCTTTTGCCGCAGCAACTGCGTTGTTCAACCTTTCTGTACGGTTAAACCAGATACCCGGATCACCACCGAAAAGCAGAATTCTTCCGCTGCCGGCAGCAATGCCGGTGCCTGCCGAAAGAGTCAGCGGCTTCCCCTCTGACAGGATATCGCCCTCTCTCACCCATTTTGCAGAGGAAGGGATATATTTCCAGACCGTACTGAAAAAGGTATGCACCTCAGAAGTTTTGTTACGCCCTCCCATCAGGTAAAAACACTCCTCATACCCGTCGTTCTGAATAGCAACCACGCAGTGGGACAAGGGTAAAGGCAGATCGGGAAGTTCTTGCCATCCCGACCGTAAATCACCCAGGGCAAGGCTAAAAAAGTGTGCGGTCGCTCCAGACCTATCCAAACCTCCGGCTACATAAATCTTGCCACGGGAAAAGGCTGCCGCAGCAGAACTCAGCGGCACGGGTAATGAGGGTAGAATCTCAGGTCGTACCTTCCCGTCAACCACGGAGAAGCGGAAAACATCAGCCACCGGACCTTCCGGATCTTCCCCTCCGATTGATATAATCCCTTCAGGTAAAGTCAGACATGCTGGATAAGCCAGAGGAAAAGGCAGTTTTTCAGCCACCGGTTGCCACATGTCTATAGGATCCTCCTTAAGCAGAAATATCTCGTCATGATAACTTTTGGTGCCTCCCTGCCACGGCATTTTATCTTCAAAATTCGCACCGCCCGCCACCATCAGATATTTTCCGAAAGCACCCGAAACCGGGCCGGCCAATCCGGGCTGTTCACCTTTGCCCGCAACCGGGGGCAAAGGTGGTGCCTCTGACCATTTTACATTCATCTCCTTATCTTTTTTACGGGTACATGAATCCGATACCGGAAGGTAAAACAGGATACACAAAATCATTAGAAAGTTATTTTTGGGAAAATAACTCATCCATCCCAAGTGCCCGCACATCCCTGACAAACTGTTCAACCATTTCATCGTTCATGTTCCTGACAGGCAATCTGAATTGCCCGAAATCGAGCCCAATATACTTCAAATATGCTTTCCCCGTTGCTATTCCTCCATATTTTCCGAGAAGACGGATCATATCTACCGATTTTTGCTGCAATTTTCTGGCTGAAATAAAATCCCCCCTGTCAAAAGCTTCAATCATCCGGTAATAGAGCGGTGCGGCATAATTAAAGGTACTTCCCACCCCGGCACGGGTTCCCAGGATAAGGGCCGACAGAAGATTTTCATCCCGTCCCCAGAGCATTTCGAATTTTCCGTCCATAAAGTGGATGCAGCTCAGAAAGTCCATGAAATCTTCATGGGTATACTTGATCCCTGCCAGATTGGGAATAATGGGTGCCGCTTCCCTGAGGAAAGAATACATATCCACGTAGCAGCCGGTCAGCACGGGAATGTGATAAAAATAGACCGGCAAATCGGGAACCGATCCGGCAATGAGGGCACAAAACTCGGCCAGCTGCTTTGCATCTGCAGGCTTGAAATAGTATGGGGCAACAATGGCAATGGAATCCACCCCGCATTCTTTGGCATGTAAGGCATTTTCTGCCGATTCGGAGTAAGAGGTCCCCCCCACCAGGTTGATTACCCTGATTGAGCTGTTTTTGGCCGCTGCAGCCCAGGCTTCGGTAGTCCGCATCCGCTCTTTTTGAGAAAGTGAAACTCCTTCACCGGTCGACCCGTTTATAAAAGCCCCTGCTATTTTGTTTTTGACCAGAAAGTCGTGATACTCAGGAATTGCTTCGTAAATAATCTCACCTTTACTGTTCATGGGGGTAAAAGGAGCAGCGATCAATCCTTGAAATCTTTTTAAAGTAATCATATTCCTATAATTTATTTAACATTTATTTGAAATGTGGAAGCAGGCAAATCTGCTTCATTAATCAGGTTACCGTGAGAAAATGGTTCCCAACCGTACCTGACTGCTTTGCAAATTTTATCCGATATCTTGATAATTATTCTGTTTTTATTCAATTCCGGGCTGACTGGTCTGAAAATGTCGTCCTGTCCGGCAATTTCCAGTTCTCGAATGATTTTACCGTCGGAAGCTTTTAATTTCCGGGACGATTTAAAAGTGATGATTAAACGCCCGGATATTTCTTTAATTTTTGCCGGAATGGGACCATCGCTGGTAACCTTCTGACCGTAAACCTTGTTAAATGCCTGAAGGGCAAACCGTTCGCCAACCTGTTTTTTTCGTACCGGATGTACATTCAGGGAATCACCCAAATCAGATGTTACGACCAGAGCAGTATTTGGAATCCAATCAGACAGTTGTCTCTGAATGTCACGGAAACGGGGCCAAGATGGACGATCCATACTGGAAAGCTGGGCAAAAAAGACCGGTAAATACGGATCATGCCAAAACTTTCGCCAGGAACTGACAAATTCAATAAAAGCAATTCTGTATAGTTCCGCATTATGAGCATTTGACTCCCCTTGGTACCAGATCACACCTTGTACCGGGAAACAACCCAATGGGACAATCCCGGCTTCGAAAATGTAAGCCGGGTCATAGGGATGGCGTTGCAATGAGTTATTGCTCAAGGCAATATTTTTTGCTGCCCGTTGCCTAACCCATTCAAATATAAAATCATTCTTGCTTCTGGTTTGAAAAATATCCACCAAAACAGGATTGAATTCAAGGGATTTTCTGTCGATGAATGATTCAATGGGAGCACCACCCACAGCCACCTGGATCAATCCCACAGGTACATCTAATCTCCGGCGCAGACTGCTGCCAAAATAATATGCGATGGCCGAAAATCCGGATGCTGTTTCAGGGAAGCAGGTTTGCCAAGAGCCTTCAAAGTAGTTCAGGTTATTGATCCTACTGAGCGAAATGGAGTCAAAAGCTATATCATTGGTCCTGATAAATCCTTTATAGTTAAATAACCTAAGTCGGTTGTCCAAAGCATTTTTTACCTCTGTCTGTCCGTTTTCGGACCATTTCAGTTCGAATTCCATGTTCGATTGCCCCGAACAAAGCCATACTTCACCCACCATGATATCGCTCCAATCAACTCTCAAAACATTGTTAACCCTGATCTGAAGCGTGTAAGGACCACCCGCGGGGAGGGGCGGCATACTGATTCTCCAACTACCATCGCTCCCTGCAGTTGTTTCTGAATAGTGTGAATGCATTAATATCTCGATTTTATCATGGCTGTTCGAAACCCCGTAGATCTCTGCCTGTTTCTTCTGTTGAAAAACCATGTGTTCCCCGAAAACCGGTGCCAGCCTGAATCCGCCATAATCCCCGGAAATGAATGAATAAACTGTCTGGGCAATGATTTCTGCCCCCTGGGCATCGGGATGCAGGTAATCGGAAAATAAATCAGGCCTCCCGTAAAGCGGTGAATGGAGATCAATCAAACCGACACCCGTATTTTGAGCCACCTGTTTTATCTTATCCTGGATTTGCCAGAACCAATCGCGCGTGCCCGATTTAAACCTCGGATGACCATAAAAAACAGGGGTCATCAGGCAGATGTAAACCTGGGGAACAGCACCGGATTGTGTTTTAAAAGATTCGATCAACTGCTGGTAATCGGTAATGAAATCATCGCTGAAATTGGGCCAGTTCCGTGGATCGGTATCATTGAGACCCAGATCAATAATTACAATGTCAGGCAGAAATTCCACCGCTTTGCGGAACTCTTCGGACTTAATGTATGGATTGTGACCTTTTGAAAGCAACGTGGCTCCATTGCGTCCAAAATTACCAACCTGGTAATTCTCCCCCAGCATAACATTTAATCTGGCCGGATAACTTTCATGATCCCGATTTTTGAGACCATAACCAAATGTCACCGAATTTCCGACACAGGCTATCCGGGTTGGACCGGGTATGCTGTTCTGGCTAAAAGCAGAAAGGTTAAAAGCCAGCAATAAAAATTCTATCCAAAAGCAACTCTTCATTTGGGGAACTTAGCATTATTTGTCTGAAAAACCGAGGATTTCCTGAACCGGAACTTTCTGAAAAAACAACTCTTTCTTTCCTTCGTAAAGAATTCCGACTGTGTTTTCATCAACCATAGTCATGCAGGAATAACCATAGCCGGCATCAATGTTTAATAAGGTATGGTATTTTTCAGGCCAGGTAAGACCCCCATCAAGACTGGCCTTTATGGCCATGTTGGAGCGGTCGGTCTTGTTGTTGGGATTGGAAAAGAAAAGCAACTGTTGTATTCTACCTTCCATCATAACCTGTGCGGTGATGATACTGGCCATGCAATTGGGTTCGGGAAGGGCACTGTTAGAAGAAGGGTGTAAGGTCCAGGATTTTCCCAGGTCGGAGGTCGTTGCCACAGCGCGTCCGTTGGTGTCGCCCTTGTCACTGCGGTTGCGGTCGTCACGCATGTTGAGCATCAGACGGCCATCGGCCAGTTCGACCACCTGAGCTTCGGTAGTATTGGATTTCGCCCCTGTTCCGATCTGCCAGCTTTTCCCCCCGTCGACGCTGGTCACAAGCGTGGAATGACAGGTATATTGGCCACCATCGATCGCTTTTGTTCCGATATCGGCCTTAAATTGTGCTGGGAAAACCAAAGTTCCGTTTGACAAGGTGATACCTCTTCCTGGCCCCTGAAGTAAAAGTTGCCAGGCTGGATCCTTGATCTGGCTGGTGATGTTGATGGGCTGTGACCAAGTCAGACCATCATCTGTGCTTTTGACCAGAACAAACTGTCCGGTTTCTTCGGGTTTCATGCCCGGTTTGGAAGCCCACCACAACATCTGGTCGGGGGCTGATCCGCTCATCCAGAGTGCTGCCACCCAGATTGTATGGTTGAAAGGGTCGTACAGCACGCAGGGATCCCCGCAACCGTTGAGCCGCTGGGAACGTCCACCGTATTCCCCCATGTCCATGATTACTTTCATGGATTCCCAGGTCTGCCCGCCATCGGTGCTCCGGCTCATCCCTATATCAATATCTTCCTGCAGGTCCTTACTGTTGTTGTACCGGTTGTCATACACGGCGATCAGGGTTCCCTTACTGGTGGTCACCAGCCCGGGAATGCGATAGGTATTGCAATTGTCCTGGCCTGCAGCCCGCAACACCAGAGCCGGCCGGAACACGAATCTTCCCGGGGTTATAAATACCAGGGGGTCATGATCTTTGAAAGACAGCCTTACCTCCTGAATCCGGAGGGCCATGAGCAGATCGGGATTACGGGCAAGATCGAAGCTAAACTTCACAAAATGGATTCCCGTGCCAAGTTCCCTGTTCCCTTTTACCGACACCACAAGATTACCCGGAGAGGATGTTCCAAAAAGTACAGGAGTATCTTCCCCGCCGGGAGTCCCTGAACAGCTGACCGTCACAGATTCCAATCCATTTAGTCTGCTGGCGGCATCGAAGGCAATCTCCACCTTTTTAAG
>Ga0116193_1002622_pt1 | contig 13539 bp, 10 predicted proteins | sample AD_UKC115_MetaG_FD_89892 | JGI IMG/M metagenome (GOLD analysis project Ga0116193, IMG submission 89892) | Active sludge microbial communities of municipal wastewater-treating anaerobic digesters from Hong Kong - AD_UKC115_MetaG | ecosystem: Engineered > Bioreactor > Anaerobic > Digestate... | reverse complement strand
ATATGCTTTTGCTCTCTTTACAACTTCCCGAGTAATTTTAACATTCTCTTCAAAATCTTTATCACTTGCGTCTATCATAACAGAATCAAAACCTGCATCTAAACACTGTTGAACCAAATCGATAGAATTTGCATGATCTAAATGAAGCCATCCCTCTATTTCATAATCTTTCAGTCCTTGGCGAGCCATTGCAACAGCCATTTTAAGTCCGATGTAATCAATAGAACTTTGGGTTAATTGAAGAATAGCTGCAGAATGGGTTTTTGATGCTGCAATTAAAATAGCCTTTAATGTTTCAAGATTATAAAAATTTGTCGCTAAAATGGCAGTTCTATTAATTTGACATTGTTTAAGTTTTTCTTGTATTGTCATAATGAAATACTTTGTTTAAATCTTTCCTCTGCAATTTGTTTTATAATTTTTTTTGAAGTAAACGCTCCTGTTCCTCCTGAAGCCGTCGTGTTAATCGCACCCATCAAATTCCCAAATCTCTGGCATTCAGTCAAAGGCTGTCCTTTTATAAATTGGTAAATAAATCCCGAATTAAAACTATCTCCTGCCCCAATAGCATCTACTACATTTTCATTGAAAAATGCTTCTTGATGATGTTGGGTACCATCTTTTTGAACCAATAACGAACCATTTTTTCCACGCTTTATAATACACACATTAATAAAAGGCTGAATTTTTTCGATGGCAGTATTTAAATCTGATGAACGAGTCAATAATTGCAATTCTTTTTCATTGGGCATAAAAACAGATACATAAGGAAGAACTTTTGCATAATCCAACTCCCATTTTTCTAAAGGATCCCATTGAGTATCTAAAGAAGTTGTAATACCTTTTTCTTTTGCAAATTTTAAAATTTCAAAAAGGTCTCTTTTTATACCTGATTGCATAAAAATGGAGGAAATATGAATATGGGTAGTTTCATCAAAGATTTTTTTATCAATATCCTTAAAACTCATTACGTCCATTGCTCCCTGATAAGTAACGTTAGCTCTATCATCTTCATAATTAAGGACGATAGTTGCACCTGAAGGGTAATCATCACTTTCAATAATAAAAGATGTATCAACAGATTTAGCAGAAAGGCTCTCCTTAATTAATGTCCCGAAAACATCTTTACCAACCATACCTACAAATGCTGTTTTTGCACCCAAAGCTGCAATATTTGCAGCAAATATAGCAGTTGAACTTCCTAATGTCAGAACCATATCTTTTGCAAATTTTTCCTTCCCTATTTCAGGAAATCCATCAATTCTATTTAAAATTAAATCCACATTTAATTCTCCAATTGCTATTACATCAAATTTTTTCATTTCAAATAATTATTTAGGTTGACAAGGTTAAAAGCATAAAAATATTTATCCATAGTATGTTCAATTTTCTCCAAAACAATTGTTTCACCATCAATCCCCTTTTTTTTCAGGTTATGATAAAGTTTATATCGAGCAACTAAAGCTTCAGGTGATTGCCAAACATATCTACATCCTGTTTTAATAAGCCATTCTTTCCTTTCCTCTGAAAGTTGTTCAAAAGTTTTTCCTTTTTCCTCAGGTTGAAGCCATTTCATCCAGCGGTTTGATTCATACACCAATTTCCATAGAACATTTTTAATTTGTGATAATTGAGCAATTCTTCCTTCTTTATTAATGTCTTGTTCTATTTCTTCTAATTCAACAAGAGCATTATATTCATCAATAGTAAATTCTGGACCCACATTAGCCGCTCCTATGCCACATAAAGGATAATCTTTAGGATTTTCGACAAAATCAGTGTAATGCCCTTTTATATAACTTCCGAATCGTTTAACTTTCTGAGACAATTTTAAAGCTACTTCCTTATTAAAAGTAGTAGTATGAAGATCGGTTCCAACTTTCCCAACAATGAAACAAGGCCATACATCATTTAATCCTGCTTTAGAAAGTCCCTCTTTTAACTCTTTAAGGAAAATATCAAAAGCTGCTTCATTTGCTAAACCACCATGAACTTCTTCTGTCCCTACTTCATAAGAAATGGGAGGATAATTATGAGCACGGCGATAATTTTCAGTATGTGATATCAATTCAATTGTTCGCTTCACAACAGTTTTAATGTCAATCGTTTCTCCTTCAGGAAGAAATATATCTACCGTCGGATCCACATGAATGATATCATAACCCGCTGCTATAGCATCTTCAAAGGATTTTTTAACAGCATTCATTGCTCTATCAATATTCCACTTTTCAATAGCTTGAATATCTTTTAACCAGGGACCTCCATGATCAACTTCAGCGATATAAATTCCTTTGTAATTTATACTTTCAGCTTCGTTCTTAAGTGACCTAATGAATTCAAATTGATTTAATCCTGTATAGCCACCATCCCTATCCACCTGGTTTAAAGTTGCCGCAAAAAGAATCGGTGCATTATTCCTTTTTGCTGCCCTGAAAGCAGCTTTAATAACCGACATGGAATTAGGGCATACAGCAAGTAATGTACGCTTTATTCCTGTTTTTGATTCCAAATCAGCCATTTGTTTCAATAAATCTTCTGCTTTCCCCATTGCTGCATCATATTAAAATTATCATAGATGGTAACTCCTTTCACAACTCGAGAAATATTCCCTGATATGGAAGGATTGTCAGGATTTAAACCAAAGTATAAAGATTTATAATAACCCAATAATTGACCAATCAAAACATAAGGAATACAACTATATTCTTTTGTTAAATTGAATGAACTTCCAGTTAAAATCTGCAAATCAAATATTACGTCTTTAATATTTACCAAATTATTTCCAAATACAGCAATTTGTGCTACCACATGATTGTTCTCATTTATTTGTTTTACTAAATCCTTTTCATATTGCAACACATATTCATCATCTGAAAATAAATAAATCAAAAGAGTTTTATCATTAATTACAGCCTTAGGACCATGTCTAAATCCTAAGAATGAATCGAATTTGCAAATAATTTTCCCATCAGTCAATTCCTGAAGCTTCAAGTGACATTCCTGTGCAATCCCTTTTAATTCTCCTGAACCAAGAAAGACAGCTCGTTCAAATTTTTTATTTACTATTTTTTTAATTTCAGTTTCATATGAATTTAATAATTTAATAGTATTCATGCTGATAGCTTCAATAGCTTGAAACTGTTCTTCAATATTATCAATATTTAAGACAAGCATCATGGTAAGTAACATTGTCGAAAAACTGCTAGTCATTGCTAATCCTTTATCATTTGTCTCAGGGGGTAATATTAATAACAAAGTATTATCAGAATTAGCATTCTTAACAAGTTCACCATCTTTATTGCAGGTAATAATGATATGAAAAATATTTTCACATAAAAAATTTGCAATTTTTAAAACGCCCATACTTTCAGGGCTATTACCTGAACGAGCAAATGAAATTAAAACAAACTTCTTATTTTTTTGCAAAAAAATATGTGGGTGGGTAATTAAATCACTGGAAGGAATTGTTTTAAAATTATTATAACTCTTTTGAGGTAATATCATTGAAAGAACATTCCCAACAAATGAAGATGAACCAGCACCTGTCATAATAATTTCAGTATCTTTCGAAAAAAAATGTTTCGAAACGAAAGATTTAATTTTTTCTTTATCTTTGAGAATTAATTGATATTCTCTTATCCACATATCTGGTTGCTGATGAATCTCTTTTAAAGTATTCGTTTCTTTTTCTATTTTCATTTCTTATTTCATTTAAAATCGATTTTATTAAAACAAAATTAGATTCGAAATGAATTTTCGAAACAAAAATTTATATGTTTTATAACATAATATTCTATGTCTAATAATTATAGCTTGATTATTACGTGTTTACATTTTAATAAAAACAAAAAAAATGTTTCGAAATATTTCGATAATGAGACTACAAAGAATAATTTCATAATTTCACAACTAATTTCTATTTTTGTAAATTCTATTTGATTAAATAAGATTATATAAAATAATTATAAATTATGGAAACACCTTATTCAGCTAAAGAAAGAAGAGCAGAAATTTTACAATATATTAAACACTCACCAAAATTAAGCGTAAAAGAGCTTGTTGAAAAATTTAATGTTTCGGAAGTAACAATTCGAAAAGATTTAAATGAATTAAATAAAAGAAATTTACTTATCCGCACCAGAGGGGGAGCAGTAAGGATGCCAGAAGTAAGTATTGGTAACGATATTGCGATTCAACAAAAACAATTGTACAATTACAAAGAAAAAAGAGCAATTGGGAAGTTGGCAGCTACACTTATTAAAGAAAATGAAACTATCATACTGGATTCAGGAACTACTACTTTGGAAATTGCCAAAAATCTTCATGCCTTTCAAAATCTAACTATTATAACTAATGCTATTAATATAGCTGTTGAACTATCCAAATATAATCGTTTTACCGTTATATTACTAGGTGGTCATTTAAGGGCATCATCGCTTTCTACAGTAGGTCCCTTAGCTGAATCAATTTTAAAAATATTTTACTGTGACAAGTTATTCCTTGGCATCGACAGCTTTAATCTAGAAAAAGGAGTCTCCACTCCAAATATTGAAGAAGCAAATATAAATCAAACTATGATGTCAATGGCAAAAGAAACAATAGCTGTTTTTGATTCTTCTAAATTTAATAAACGAAGCTTTGCATTTATAGCTCCTGTGAATAAAATTCATTCAATTGTAACGGATGAAGGAATTCCAAGAGATATAAAATTGCAATTAAAAAATATGAATATACAAGTGTATATGGCAAAAATAAATGCAGATTAATTTTTTATTTCTCTTTCCCCGTTAGAAATAATTGCATTTGATTGTTTTCTTTAATTTGACCATTGTCTAACATAAAACGAATAACTTCCAATACTTTAGGCTCCTTGTAAGGAATTTTTTTGACCAACATGTCTAAAGGACTGGATTGATGGGATAAAATTTGTTGAATAGCCGAACGAATATTAATAAAATCTTTATCTCTCATCATTTTTTCTTTCTTTTTCAAGCATACATCACATTTGCCACAAGGACGCGTGTTTTTTTCTCCAAAATAAGAAAGCAAAAGTTGACTGCGACAAATATTTTCTTCCTGAGCATAGTTCAACACACTATTTATTCTTGATATAAATCTTTCCCGTCGATCTTCATAAACTTCCTTCCTCAGTTGCAAATATTTAGTAGCTTCACGTTCACGAGTGAAAATGATAAAAGGCGTTTTTTTACGCGGAATATATTGCACAATTCTATTTTTAGCCAATTTTACCAGATGTTCATATACTTTTTGACGTTCCCATTTAAGTCGTTCCGCTATCAAATCTTCGTTGATATAAGCAAATTCTGTAAACAAACCTGTATAAGAACGCAAAAGCATATGAATTAGCTTTTCTTCGTCATTTGATTGATGAAGCTTATACAATTCTTCTTTATCCGCAGTGAAAAGTAACCGAGAAGAGCTATCCTGTTCGTCTGTAATTTCCAAGTAACCAGCTTGTTGAAGTATTTTTAAACTGTTATAAGTAATCAAAGGCGATAAATGGAATTTAGCACAAAAATCAGCCAGATTGAAAGGAAAAACAGCATTCAATCCTGAACCAACTGCCAGTTGAAAATAATTTCCCAGTGACTCATAGACTTTATATATGGCTTCTTTCTTTGGAAAAGTTTCCGAAATACGTTTTTTCATTTTTGCAGCATCACTTTCATTGTACAATAAAACAGCATAAGCTTTCTTTTCATCTCTTCCAGCTCTGCCAGCTTCCTGAAAATAAGCTTCCAGTGAATCTGGCAAATCCAGATGAATCACGGTACGAACATCTGGTTTGTCAATTCCCATTCCAAAAGCATTCGTCGCTACTATCACACGAGTTTGATTGTTTTTCCAGCGATTTTGAACCGCATCTTTTGTCTCATTTTTTAAACCGGCATGAAAATGTTCAGCTTTAATCCCATTTTGAAGTAAAAAATCAGCAATTTCTTTCGTTTTTTTTCGATTGCGAACATAAACAATAGAAGTACCCGGAACATTTTTCAAAATTTTCAATAAATAATCATTCTTGTTTTCTGTTGTTCGAACCACATAAGCCAGATTGGAACGATAAAAACTTTTTTGAAAAACATTCTCTTCACGAAAATGTAATTTTTCTTGAATGTCTTTTTTAACTTCTGGTGTAGCAGTTGCTGTCAAAGCAAGCACAGGCACATCAGGAAAGTATTGGCGGATATCAGCAATTTTTAAATAGGAAGGACGGAAATCGTAGCCCCATTGCGAAATACAGTGTGATTCATCAACAGCAATCAGACAAACCTTGATTTGCTGAATTTTCTTAAGAAAAATTTCAGTAGCAAGCCTTTCTGGTGAAACATATAAAAATTTATAAGCTTCAAAAACGGCATTTTCTAATATCATTAAGATTTCTTCATAAGTCATTCCAGTATAAAGAGCAGCAGCGGGAATATTTCGTTTTTTCAAATTTTCTACTTGGTCTTTCATCAAAGCAATAAGCGGAGTAATCACTAGGCATAAACCTTCCATTGCCATAGCAGGCACCTGAAAGGTTAACGATTTTCCCCCACCTGTAGGCATTAAGCCCAACGTATCTTTTCCAGAAATTATGCTCTGAATAATTTCACTTTGTAATGGACGAAATTCATCGTATCCCCAATATTTTTTAAGAATTTTGTAATAATCTTCCATTATATTGTTTCCCTATTTCTCCATATTTCTCAGTGTAATATCTAATTTATTTTCACTGAGTTTTACAGAAAAAATTCTGTTTTACCATCCAAAATCATCTCACCTCAGCAAATTGTTTAAATTTTAATAAAAAACCTTATATAAAAACATCCAACCTTAATAACTTTGAAATATCTCCTTAATTATAACCTTATTATCTTATTTAGCCTTGTTGTGGATATTCAAATGGTTAACTTCAAGATTCACAATAAACTTAAAGCTAAAATACACGAAAATTAAATGATTTAAAAACGTTTTTTCACCAAAACTTTTAATCCTGCTGGAATTATTTTAATTTTAATTTCTTTTCCTTCTTCATAAGGTTCGCCATCATAATGAAAAGGTCCAGGAATATCACGATAAACAGTAATTTCATCCGTTCGTAAAGTTATCATATACAAATCATTAGAAATAGTTTTAGTAAAAAGTTGAAGTGCAATGGAAGGCAAGGCAAAAATCGGGAAATTACTCATAATGGAAATATCCATTTTACCATCTTGCAGACTTGCTTTTGGTGCAATATAAGCATTATTACCCCATTGAGAAGCATTAGCAAATGTTAATAAAAAAGCTTTGATTTCTAGATCAATATTTTTACCTTGTAAACGATAATTTTGTGAACGATAACTAAAATATCCTTTCAAAACTTTTTCAAAATAAACTCTTATTCCTCGTTTTCTGCCTTTCGCAAATTCTGTTGCTACATAAGCATCGAATCCAGTGCCACAAGTACAAAAAAATAATCGCTGATTTACTATTCCATAATCAATATTAATAGATTCTGAATTATTCAAAAGTTGGATAGCTTTATGAATATTCAGGGGAATTTTGAGGTGACGAGCCAGCCCATTGCCAGAACCTATTGGAAGAATACCCAGCGAAGTGTTGGTATGTATCAGCGAGCGTGCTATTTCATTCACTGTACCATCGCCACCAACAGCCACCACATGAGAAAAACCATCATTCACAAATTCTTTTGCTAACAACGAACCTTCACCAGCATATTTCGTAAAAACAATTTCTGGTTTGAAAAGCTGCAAGTCTAATAATTGCTGAATATAATCAGGAATAAAATTTTTATTTTTATTTCCAGCTGCAGGGTTAATAATAAAGCCAATTTTCTTTTTCATCGTGATTCCATAAAAACCCCAAAATTGATAGTGAAATTACAAATAATTTTTGGGAACGAAAAAAATCATTTTCAAAGTAATAAACTATTCTATTAATCTATTCTGAAAAAAATCAAAGTTACTAATTTTGGGCTTGTAAAAATGTTGAATATCAATAGTAATTTTTTTAAAAAATTAGCAAAACAGACTTTTAAGGATAGTTTATACATTTTTAGTCTTGATAGTTAATTGATAATGAGCTGAAATAGCCAACTGATTAAATTCAAAAAGAAGAACTCTGCCTAAAACCTCCAAGTTGGATAAAGTTTGTAAGCTCATCATATTGAACACAGGATTACCCAACTCGATACTCCAAAAATAAACAAAAGATTTGAAATAGTTGATTGAATTATTATTATTATTAAAAATGTGATCCCGAAGAAAAATCACATGAACAAAAAAGAATAATATTTTAGTGACTTTTTTGACAATTATATGTTTTATAAGAGAGAGAGTAGAGGAAGAAAGGACTAAATGTGAAAAATAATTTCTTTTTAAATTGTAGAAAATAATTTGAATTGAAACCTGAAGTTGTTTAAACAAAATTCTTTGTGAATTGAAAATAAAATTTTATATTTAAAGCCAAAAAACAACAATCCAAGTTGTTCATAAACAGCCTTTAAAAACTTAACATAAATAATTAAAATGAATTATTATGAAAACAAAAAGATTCTTTTACAATTTTTTAAAAGAAATTGTAAATATTAAAAATATTAAGTTAGCATTTGTTACCTTATCATTTTTATTATCAATGCTATTCAATAAAACTTTTGCCCAAATGTCCATTAATACAACAGGTGCAGAAGCCCATCCTTCTGCAGGTTTGGATATAGATTTCAGCAACAAAGGGTTACTCATACCGCGTGTTGCCCTTAGCAACAACACTGATGCTACCACCATTCCCAGTCCAGCTACAGGATTGATGGTATATAACACTGGCACAGGAGGTTTAAGTTTGGCAGGTTATTATTACAATGCAGGTACATCAAGTTCGCCTAATTGGGTACATTTATCAACTACTGGATTAGATGGTAGTGGCACTGCTAACTATGTCACCAAATGGACAGGAACATCCACTCAAGGTAACTCAATTATTTATGATAATGGTACTAATGTCGGCATAAGCACTACCACACCTGCACAAAAACTAGATGTAAATGGTAATGTTTTGGCAACATCTTTTAAAGGAACAGGTAATTACCAAAGTGTATGGGGTAGCTGGGGAAATTCTATTTGGTTAGAAAGAGTTAACAATAATGCAATATTTTATAATGATCCTGAATCATTAAAAGGATTTATGATAGGATTTCATAGTTTAAATGACAAGATTTATATTGGTCATACTACTGATGGTTGGAGTACTGGAAGTTATTTAGGAATGATAGATGGGGAAGGTCGCATTGGCATAAGAACAGATCCTAATAATTCCTATCGTTTATATGTGAATGGTAATAGTTCTACCACTGCTGTGAGAGGTATTTATAATTCTGATAAATTTGGTGATCTTGGAACAGTGAATTATGGTGTGTATGGTCAAGCTAACAGTAACATTTGGGGATATTTAGGAGGAAGCAATGGAGCTTATGGCCAGTATAATGACACAAGATATGGTGTGCTTGGGCATCCAAGTTATGGTGTATTTGGGAAATATGACAATAACATATACGGGTACATAGGTGGTGCCAGTTATGCTGTTTGTGGGATTGGTGGTACTTATGCCGGTTATTTCAACGGAAATGTTCGTGTTACGGGAACACTTACAAAAGGTAGTGGTTCTTTTTTAATAGATCACCCGCTCGATCCGTTAAATAAAACACTTAGACACAATTTTGTAGAATCACCGGAAAATTTGTGTCTATATCGTGGTAAAGTAAAATTGAATGAAAATGGGGAAGCTGTTGTTCGTATGCCTGATTATTTTGCTGCTCTAACAAAAGAAGAGGAAGCTACCGTATCTCCCACTCCAGTAGGGAGGCCATTTATGGTGGGATACGAGTGGAATAAAGATTTCACTGAATTTATATTATATGGAGAACCGAATAGAGAAGTAACCTATATCGTTTTATCAGATCGTGACGACCCTGTTATCCATGAACTTTATAAACCTGTAGAGGAAGAAAAAGGGAATGGTAATTTTACTAAAGGTAAACTTTTATATCCCAAAGCATATGGTTATCCAGAAGAAATGGGAGAAGATTATGATGAAAAATTTGGCAAATAAAGAAACAAATTAGTGCTTGTCAAAAAATTAAAAAAAGAATCTCTCCTTAAACTTTTTATATTACAATTAATTATCAATGTTTTAATGAGAAATCTTTATACAATGACAGATTTTAGATCATATATAGCATAAAATGTTGACAGTTATGAGAGAAAATCATCAAAAAGGTAGTGAGATTTATTTCACCCTGTGCTGGAAGACTTTATTGATGTATAAACTATGAATTAGTTTTGTTTTCCCATAAAATAGACTCACCTCACTTTACATAACGCTCAGATAAACGATTCTATTAATTTTATGCTGTTAACACATTTATACTTTTACCTAAATTTTATTCAAAGATTTCAAATAAATCACTACTTTTGTACGAAACATTGAACATGTTTCTTTTTAGCATAATTATAATTAATTGACAATCGGTTGTAATTATGCTAAAATTATAGTTTCATCAAATAAAGATAGAACTATTTTTTCAATATCGGTAATTATATCGTTATATAATTTTATTGTATCCTAAGTAAATCGAAGTTATAATTTCAATTGCAAGTCATTTGATGAAATTTTTTAGAAAACAATTTATTAATTACTGTAAATCAATCATATATAAATGCATAATCAAATAATTATTAAATATTCAATTAATTTCAAAATGTATTTTTAATCGTTTTTATCATGCAAAAAATCAAATTTTACAAAGGCGAAAACATTCCTCTCGAATTGCACAAAGTTAGAGTAGTGCAGAAATTACATCTTGTACCCATTGAAAGGCGTTTGGAAGCTTTGCAGGAAGGTGGCTACAATACATTCAGATTGAGCACTAAAGATGTTTTTTTAGATATGCTGACCGATAGTGGAACCAATGCCATGAGCGACAATCAAATGGCTGCCATGATGCAGGCTGATGACGCTTATGCCGGCTCACAGAGTTTTTACAGGCTGCTTAAAGCCGTTCAGGACGTTTTAGATAAAAAATATTATCTACCTGTCCATCAGGGACGTGCTGCAGAAAATATTATTTCGTACGCTTATGTGAAAAAAGGAAGCATCATACCGATGAACTACCATTTTACCACAGCTATGGCACACATAACCCAATATGGCGGAAAAATTGCCGAATTACTCTATGACGAAGCCTATGTAATTGATTCTTCGCATCCTTTCAAAGGAAATATGAATCTTGAAAAGTTGGAAGAAATTATCCAATTGCACGGGGCTGAAAATATTCCTTTCATTCGTATGGAAGCTTCCACAAATTTGATTGGCGGACAACCATTCTCAGTACAAAATTTACGTGATGTGAGGGCAATAGCCGATAAATATAAAATTCGTCTGGTGCTCGATGCCAGTTTGATTGGCGAAAATGCTTATTTAGTTAAACAGCGAGAAGAAGAGTTTAAAGATGCTTCATTGGGAGAAATTATGAAAGTTATGACTGGATTAGCTGATCTGGTTTATTTTTCGGCTCGTAAACTTAGCTCCTCACGTGGAGGAGGTATTTGTACCGACAGTAATGAAATTTATCATGAACTGGAAGCACTCGTTCCGCTTTTTGAAGGATTTCTTACATACGGTGGCATGTCGGTACGCGAGATGGAAGCTATGGCTGTTGGTTTGTACGAAACATTGGATGAAACAATTATTTGTCAAAGTCCTAATTTCATTAAATATCTTGTTGACAAACTTGATGCCAAAGGTATCCCCGTCATAAAACCGGCCGGCGTGCTTGGCGTTCATCTGGATGCTATGCAAATTTGCGCACACATTCCGCAAAAAGAATATCCTGCAGGCGCACTTGCGGCGGCACTTTTCCTGATTTCCGGTATTCGGGGAATGGAAAGAGGTTCTATCTCAAATCAACGTGACGAATACGGCAACGAAACCTACGCCGATATGGAATTATTGCGTTTAGCTGTTCCACGACGCGTGTTCACGTTGTCACAAATTAAATATGTCGAAGACCGCGTAAATTGGTTATACGATAATCGTGAACTTATTGGCGGGCTACGATTTGTCTATGAACCGCCTGTACTGCGCTTTTTTATGGGAGGTCTTGAGCCGGTTAGCGATTGGCCCCAAAAACTTATAGCGAAATTTAAGGAAGATTTTGGCGATAGTTTATGAGCGAAATATAAGAGAGAGGGGGAGAATTTTCCTCCTCTTATATTTAAAAATAGTTCATTTATAAACAAGCAAGAAGTTTGCTTAAAAATAGTTGATCCCAATTAATAGTGATAAAAAAATACTTATTTATATCAGATTCTTTTTTTTTAACATCTTTTCTCAAATGAATAGGTCTTGTCTCTTCCAAACCTGTTTTAAAGGTACAAAAGCATTCTCCGCTAACGATAAATCCTTGTATCGCTCATAAATTGTCTCTTTCTGGCATCGGTAGTTTGTAAATCTGTCTTTATTACACAACAATCATCCAACTGGCATTCCTTTTCCAATGCTTCTTTATTTACCAAAAACTCTAAAAAACGTTCCTCTTCATTTATCCGCAGACTTAAATAATTTTTTAACTTCTTTTTCTCTATTAGATTTTCTATCTTTTTCACAGCCGTTGAAACCTTTGCCCTTGAATGGTCTGCTAAATAAGCATTCTCCTCTGCTATCTTTTCAAAATTCCGGAGGAAAAATTCAATGGAAAATTTTAAAGGAAAAAGATGTTACGTTTTCGAAATATATTTCATTTCACATCCTTAAATAGAATTTATTCATTTGAACTTTGGGACAGTAAATTTTTCGTTGTTAAAAAACTAAAAAATAACCCTTATAAAATATATTAAAACCTTAATAACTTATGACAAACAAAACAATCAAACTTTATTAACTTATTTTTGAATATCTCAAAAATTAATTTCTCTAATCGACAAAATAATTAAAAAATGCATCTTGCTTATTTTTTTAGAAAGGGTTAAATTTGCAAAAATTTTAATAAAGGATAATGAATGATGAGAAAAAGTTACGAAGATCTTTGTCTAAAAGTTTGTAAAATAGCAAAAGAAACAGGAAAATTTATTGCAGGGGAACGTCTATCTTTTGATGAAAGCAAAGTTGAATTAAAAGGACTTCACGATCTGGTAAGCTATGTAGATAAAAATTCTGAAAAATATATTACTGAACAATTAAGTGAATTACTACCCGAAGCAGGTTTTATTGTCGAAGAAGGTACTATCGACCAAAAAGGTGAACGTTTTAACTGGATAGTCGATCCACTTGATGGCACTACTAATTTTGTACAGGGCGTGCCAGTTTATGCGGTAAGCATTGCTTTGATGGATAATAATGAACTGGTCGTAGGCGTAGTATATGAAATCGGACGTAATGAATGTTTTTATACATGGAAAGGCGGAGGTTCATTTTTAAATGACAAACCCATTCATGTGTCAAAACGTAATCGCATACAAGATGCTTTACTTGCCACAGGCT
>Ga0116193_1002620_pt1 | contig 13553 bp, 8 predicted proteins | sample AD_UKC115_MetaG_FD_89892 | JGI IMG/M metagenome (GOLD analysis project Ga0116193, IMG submission 89892) | Active sludge microbial communities of municipal wastewater-treating anaerobic digesters from Hong Kong - AD_UKC115_MetaG | ecosystem: Engineered > Bioreactor > Anaerobic > Digestate | place... | reverse complement strand
TAAACAGCGAAGTTTTGCCACTGTTGGGATTTCCAACTAATGCAATATGTAAACGGTTTTGTGTCATTGTAGTTGGCAAATGTAACGCTAGACTATTTGCCCAATTTACGGATGCAGGAAAAAGGAATGGGTATTATAAAAACAGTGGAAAGTGATATTAACCTGTGTCTTCACACGCACTACTTCAAAATCTTTTCAATTTCTTTAAAGCCTGTCGCTGCGCTCAGCCCTTCCCATAAAATTTTATAGATGGTGTTGGTGATGGGCATGGCGGCACCCACCGACTGGTTAACATGATAAATGCCCTTGCTGGCGGGATAACCTTCGGCTACCATATTCATTTCCAACTGAGCCACTTTTACCGAGTAACCTTTACCTATCATATTACCAAAAGTTCGATTGCGACTGAATAAGGAATAGCAAGTAACCAACAGGTCGCCAAGATAGGCAGAAGCCGCATAATTAAGCCCTGTATGATCTTCATCAAGATGGGCCTTGCGGAGAAAGCGCACCATTTCATTTGCGCTGTTCGAGATATACACGCTTAAGAAATTGTCTCCGTATTCCAACCCGTGAGCAATTCCGGCGCCGAGCGCATAAATATTTTTCATTACCGCCGCGAACTGTACACCCATGATATCATGGTTTACGACAGTGTTCAGGTATTCATTTTTAAAACAGTAAGCGATTTCAGCAGCAGTTTGTTCATCGACGCCTGAAAAAGTGAGATATGATAATTTTTCAGCAGCAACCTCTTCTGCATGACACGGGCCTGTTACTGCAAAATAATCTTTCAACGCTACGTTAAAGTTTTTGTTGAGATAGTGATTCAACAACTCGTTGCTGCCGGGCAGCAAACCTTTGATCGCCGAAATAATTTTTTTGTTGGCAAATGAATCGCTGTTGAGTGTCGTCAACACATCGTGAATGTACGCACTGGGCACTGCGATAATGAGTATTTCAGAATCTCCCACAACATAAGCGAGTGAAGAACTAACCTGCAAAAGATTCAGGTCGAAATGTGCATTGGTAAGATAGTGCGGGTTATGCCTGCGTTTTTGAATATAGCTGATACTTTCTTCACTGCGCATCCACCAGTTGATGTGATGATTGTTGTCTGTTAATATTTTGGCAAGTGCTGTCGCCCAGCTTCCGCTACCGATAATACCAAACTTCATAGCAACAATTTTGTGAGGCAACAAACATACGAAATAGCCTTTTAATCGGGAAACGTCAACGGAGGGGGAACGCATTTCGCTTATTCAAAAGCCAACAAGTGTGGCAGCAAGTAGCGGATCATTATAAAATAAACAACGACAAGATATAAATAACAAAAAGAGAAACCAGTGCCATAATAACCATAGCAGTAGTATACACCTTTAGCATGGCATTCATTGGTATGCCCGAAAATTTACTGATTACCCAAAAAAATGCATCATTGGCATGCGAAATCATCATAGAACCGGCACCCATAGACAATACACAAATTATTTTTCCTGTTTCAGATTCGAGCCCAAGTGGTGAGAGAAATGGTTGCACAATAGACGCAGCAGTGATAATGGCAACAGTAGAAGAACCTTGTGCTGTTTTTAAAATACTGGTTATAAGGAACGGAAATAGAATGCCCATGCTTTGCAGCGCAGTGATGCCTGATAAATGATCACCCAATTTTGCGGCAGTCAATATAGCTCCAAATGCGCCGCCGGCAGCTATTATCACTAAAATACTTCCAGCCTTTTCCACTGACTCACTTGACAGTAATCCCAGTACAGGCATTTTCCATCCTCTTTTACAATTTAGAGCAAGTAATATTCCAACGGACAACGCAATAACGGGTTCTCCGCTGGTGGTGATAATTTGAGTTATAAAATTTACGTTAGTACCCCCGATTAAAAATGATCGTGATGCTATAAGAATAACGGGTAAAATAACGGGTAAAAACGCCTGAAACGGGGATGGATGCGCTGTCGCATCTTCTTCAATTATTAGTTCTTCATCCGATAAATAGGTAAATTCCTTTCCTTTGGTTGCTGCCCACCAATGTGCGGCAAGCATTGCGGGGATTGCGACAATAATTCCATAAAGAATGAGCGCTCCGATGTCGGCGCCAATTGTGCTGGCTGCAGCAGCAGCACCGGGATGCGGCGGTATTAAGCAATGAACCGATGCCAAGCCTGTTGCAAGAGAAACGCTCATCACCACCGTTGGTATCCTGGTTTTCCTGATCAAAGATTTATTCAGCCCATTCAAAACAATATAACCTGAATCGCAAAACACGGGCAGGCCTACAATAAACCCTGTAAGGCTCATGGCAAGTGCTGCTTTTTTTTCCCCCACTTTTTTTAAAATAAATCCTGCCATCGCTTTTGTGCTGCCTGTATGTTCGAGCAAAACACCCAGCGTAGTTCCAAGCACAATAATAAAACCAAGAGATTTCATGATATTACCAAACCCGTCTTTCATTGTGCTAATGATACTATCAACAGGCATTTGTAGTATAAGTCCGGTAACAAAGCAGGCGAACATCAGCGCGAAAAATGCATGAACCTTAAATTTCGTGGTAAGAAGAATGATGATAACAATACCAGCAAGTAAGCCAATCATTGTCTGCGTAAAAGAAGCGATCATGCAAACAAGATAGTAAAATAAATAATGCAGGCTCAAATGCCTGCATTAACAGTTGAATTTAAATGATGCGACTATTTACGCACTTGCCCATTGCCCGTGATAACCCATTTTTCGGTAACAAGTTTTTCCAGCGCAAATGGTCCCCGCGCATGCAGTTTTTGCGTGGATATGCCAATTTCTGCCCCAAGGCCGAACTCTTCACCGTCGGTGAATCTTGTGGAGGCGTTTGCATAAACTGTTGCCGCGTCAACTTCTTTTAAAAAGCGTTTGCAATTGGCTTTGTTTTCCGATATTATCGCTTCCGAATGTTTGGTCGAGTACTTGCTTATGTGCAATAGGGCTTCATCAATATGCTTTACAATTTTTACGGCGCATTTCAGGCTTAAAAATTCGCGGCCAAAATCTTCAGGTTTTGCTTTTTGCAGGTGCGGGTAGTTCTTTAATAGCCTGTACGATTTACTATCAGCGAAAATCTCCACGCCATATTTTTCAAACTCGGGCTGAAGTTTACTTAGGAACGTCGGTGCAATATCTTCCTGCAAAAGAATTGTATCAATCGCGTTGCATACAGAAGGTCTTTGAACCTTTGCATTGACAGTAATGTTCACTGCATTTTGCACTTTTGCAGTCTTATCAACAAAAATATGGCAAACCCCGGCGCCAGTTTCTATTACAGGAACAAGACTGTTTTTGCGCACGTATTCGATGAGGCCTGCAGAACCGCGGGGAATGATTACATCAACATATTTTGTGGCCGAGAAAAGGTCGGCAACACTTTCCCTTTCAGAAGGCAACAACGTTATACAGTCGGGGTGAATATTATTTGCTTTCAGCACTTTTTTAATTAATGCAACCGAAGCAATATTGGTGTGTTCAGCCTCCTTGCTTCCTTTTAGCACCGCAGCGTTCATACTCCGCAAACACAACGCTGCAATATCAAAAGTTACATTTGGCCTTGATTCATACACGGCGCCAACAACACCCAGCGGCACGCTGATTTTTTCGAGTAGCAATCCATTGTGCAATGTTTTCTTTTCCAGGATTTGTCCTGACGGGTTCGGAAGTTTTGCCACTTTCCTTACGCTTGCTGCAATGCTTCTAATACGTTGGCTATTCAGCAGCAAGCGGTCTGTGCGCGGATCATCCGCGTCTTGTTTTGCTACATCTTTTTTGTTGGCCGCAATAATTTTTGAGGTATGTTTTTCCATCTCAGCTGCCAGCATCATGAGTGTTTTTTTCAGCTGGGCATCTGTTGCGTTGCGCAACGATACGGCAGCTTTATATGCTTTAGTAATTAATGCTTCTGTTGGTTTCATGTTTTACTTTTTAGTTGCCGGCTTGTGATCTTTGTAGCATCGTCTCTTGCGTCGCACCCTTGTGCAATTGGTCCGGAAATCAACAAAGGCAGACAGTTATTTCACAACGATAAATTGCTTTCGCGCTCCGGTCTCCCCGACCTGTATTCAGGAGTACAAGGGTGCGACGCAACGAATGCTTAATGTATGCACAAAAGCCTGGCTAAAAATTTTTCTATTAAAATATCACGATATCATCCGCATGGGCTGCAAGCACATTTTTGTGCGCAATTTCCTGATGCATGTTTACCGCGTTAAGTCTCACTTTGGCAACGCCAATGATATGCTCGTCTTCGTTAATCAGCTGAACAACCTCACCTTCTGAAAAATTTCCTGTTATGTGTTTTACACCAACGGTCAATAAACTTTTGCGGTTGTTCAAGGCGCGCTCTGCGCCTTTATCGACCTGTATACTACCAATGGTAATGGAGCCACTTGCCAGCCATTTTTGCCGCGCTTTAAAATTTGCTTGTTTTGGAATGAAAGTAGTACCAGCGTTTCCATTCAACGCATCGTGAAATGGTTCAGCACCTTTTAATCCGGTAATAATCACTTTAATACCAAGTGATGTAGCGAGGTTGCTGAACGTGAGTTTTGATAGCATACCACCGAGGCCAAGGCTGCTTTTTTCTGTGGATACAAAACTGCGAATGCGGCTGTCTATTTTTTGAACAAGCGGAATGATCTTTTTCTCTGCATCCATAAAACCGCCCGCAGACGTGCAAATGAGAAGTGTTTCCGCATCGAAGCCGATTGCGATGAGTGTGGCGAGTTCGTCATTATCAGAAAATTTTAATTCCACGTTGCTCACGAGATCATTTTCGTTTACAACAGGGAGAATGTCATTTTCCCAGAACGTTGTGAATGTTTCTTTAAGCTGCAGAAATTGTGTACGGTTTGAAAAATGATGACGTTCGCACAATGCCTGCGCAACTTTTATATTGTACGCTGAGAAATATTTGTGATAAAGCTGTATGAGTATCGGGTTGCCAACGGCAGCTGCGGCCTTTCTTTCTATGATGCTGCCTTTGTAATCTTTTAAGGCAGATTTTCCGCTGCCAACGGCACCACTGGAGACAAGCACCACACGCCTTTCTTTGCTAAGCGCAGCGATCTCGGAAGAGATTTTTTTAATAACGATTTTATCAACCGTTCCACCAGGTTTGGTGATAACGGCTGAACCGAGTTTTATTACAAGCACAGGCTTTTGCATATTTCTTATTCTATTGGGCTGGTTATTTGCAGCGGCGATTGACTTTATAAAAGTGCTTCGTATAAAATTTCCACAGGGTGTTTAGCCTTTTTGCCCGTCCCGTCTTTTACCTGGTGGCGGCAACTCGTTCCCGGTGCAGCGATAATGCCATCTTCTGTATGATTGCGAACGGCAGGGAATAAAACCAATTCGCCAATCTTCATCGATAATTCGTAGTGTTCTTTTTCGTAGCCGAATGATCCCGCCATGCCACAACATCCTGAAGGAATCGTTTCTACTTTATAGTTCTCGGGCAATGATAATATTTTTACTGTTGGCGCAATGGATGATAATGCTTTCTGCTGGCAATGCCCGTGTAGTTTTATTTGTTTCTTTTCTTTACTAAAAAGCTCTTTGGTTATATTTCCGGCATCGGTCTCCTTCGCAATAAACTCATCGATTGTGAACACATTTTTTGAAAGTGCTTTAGCGGCTTCATATTTATCATCTTCTGCAAGGTCGATATATTCGTCGCGAAAGGTGAGTATTGCTGAAGGTTCAATACCGATTAATGGTGTTTGTGCTGTAACAAGCGGTGCAAGCAGCGCAATGTTTTTGTTGATGATCTTTTTTGCATCGCGGATAAGGCCTTTGGATAACCAGGCCCTTGCACTTTCCTCATGTTTTGGTATCTCCACTTCAAAGCCCAGTTTTTCCAATAATAAAATGGCTTTTATGCCGATCTCCGTATCGTTGTAATTGGTAAACTCATCGCAGAATAAATATACTTTGCGCTTTGCAATTTGCTTTTGCTGGTTGTTTGTTTCTGCTTTTCTGGTTTTATGTTTTTTATACCATGAATTTAAAGTCGTTTTGTACATGGTGGGCATGGTACGATCAACTGCAAAGCCGGATATTTTTTTGATTACTTTACTGATCGGCTTATTGGTCATGGCAAAGTTGTATAAGCCGGGCACTATTGCGCCAAGCCTTGCCGATTTATTAAAACCTGCGATCAGCTTACTTCTGAATGGAACGCCATTTGCATCATAATAGTGCTGCATAAATTCCGCCTTCATTTTGGCCACGTCAACATTACTTGGGCATTCTGATTTGCAACCTTTACAACTCAGGCAGAGATCCATTACATCATAAATTTCTTTGTGATCGTACCGGTTTAGTTTATCAGAGTTGGTTAGGAATTCACGCAAAATGTTCGCCCTTGCCCTTGTAGTGTCTTTTTCATTCCTGGTAGCCATAAATGACGGGCACATGGTTCCACCACTTAAATGCGTTTTGCGGCAGTCGCCACTGCCGTTGCATTGTTCGGCGTGCTGTAAAATATCCTGGTTATAAAACCGGAAGATGCTGTCGAATTTTGGTGTTTGCTGGCCGGGAATATAGCGCAGCATGGTATCCATTGCAGGCGTATCAACTATTTTATATGGGTTAAGAATATTCTCAGGATCCCAAGTATATTTTATGTCCCGAAGCAGCTGGTAATTTTTTTCACCTACCATTTGTTTAATAAACTCTCCACGCAGGCGACCATCACCATGTTCACCACTTAGGGAGCCATGGTATTTTTTTACCAAAGTGGCTATTTCTTCGGCGATAATGCGGAAAAGCTGATTTCCTTCCTTTGTTTTTAAGTTAATGATCGGGCGAAGATGTATTTCCCCGCTCCCTGCATGGGCATAGTGAACTGAGTATAAATTGTGTTTCTTTAATATTTCGTTGAACTCGGCAATAAAATCCGGGAGGTCGTTAACATCAACAGCAGTGTCTTCAATAACCGGCACCGCTTTTTCGTCCCCGGGAAGATTGCTTAACAAACCAAGGCCCGCCTTGCGCAGTGTCCATATTTTTTTTGTGTCGTCGCCAAACAACAAAGGAAAGTGGTAACCCAGCCCTGCAGCCCGCATTTCTGCTTCTACTTTCTCGGCAATAGCTATTATCTCTTCCTTTGTTTCCCTGCTAAACTCAATTACCAGGATGGCGCCGGGATCACCTTGTACAAAAAAACGGTTTTTACGTTGTTCAATATTGTCTTTTGTACACTCGAGAATATAATGGTCAATCAATTCACTCGCCGAAGGATGATATTTTAACCCTATAAGGTTGGCACGTAACGATTCATCTATGGTATTGAAATGGACACAAAGAAGCCCCGATTCTTTAGGTGGGAGCGGAACAACATTCAGTTTTATTTCTGTGAGAAAGGCCAGCGTGCCTTCAGAGCCGGCTATTAGTTTACAGAAATTAAAATCAGGTCCACCGGCGTTAAATGGTGCCGTATCGACCAAAAGGTCAACTGCGTAACCCGTATTTCTGCGCTCAATGCTTTTTTTGGGGAACTCTTTTTTTATCTCAATCTGATTATCGTAGTTGCTCAACAAGCTTCGTATTTTCCGGTAAATGCTGGCCTCGAGGGTTTCTCCGTCACATTTTTTATGAAAAGCTTCCAGGTCGAGCGCTTTAAATTCGGCATCGCTTCCGTCACTCAATATTGCTTTTACCTCAAGCAGGTGTTCCCGGGTGCTTCGGTAAACAACTGAGTTACTACCGCAGGAATTGTTGCCAACCATGCCTCCGATCATTGCCCTGTTGGCAGTGGAAGTTTCAGGCCCAAAAAACAAACCATGCGGTTTCAAAAACATATTCAGTTCATCCCGTATTACTCCGGGTTGCACCCGTACCCATTGCTCCTCATTGTTGAGTTCGATAATGCTGGTAAAAGTTTTTGATACGTCAACAATAATTCCCTTGCCTACAACTTGCCCTGCCAGCGAAGTTCCGGCAGTACGGGGAATAAGTGAAGTTTTCTCAGCGTGGGCAAAAGCGATGAGCTTTTTTATGTCGCCAACAGATTTTGGCAAAGCAACAGCCAACGGCATTTCGCGATATGCTGATGCGTCCGTCGCATAAAGTGTTCTTATTGTTTGGTCGAAATAAAACTCACCTTCTAACGATGCGCCTAATTGCTGCAGTTTTTCGTTCATTGTTGCTCACTTTACAAATTGGCAGGCGTGCAAATTTAAGTCCTTGAAAGCTTGAAATGACTAATATATTTTGCTAATGGCCGTCAGTTTTCCTGAAGGATTGCGGTGATAGTGTTTCTGGTTTTGGGGCACGGCTTTAGCAACACTGTTCGTCACCTGTTGCGTCGCACTCTTTTGCTGTAGTGCTTTTGGCGGCGGACCCCGAGCTTCGGACGGCAAATCAAAAACCGGGTTTGGCACGTAAGGCGAATGAAATTACTATGTCACGTCTATTGTCCAAATCAGGTTTTGTAGAATCGGGTGGCATTTTGCTCTGCTCGATAAAGACCCTAAAGTACAAGAGTGCGACGCAAGAGACGGTGCTACGGAGTGCGAAAGCCGATGAAAAAAAGTATTTATTCGCTTGTTCGCCTGGCTGTTTAAAAAGGAAAATGAAAATCGCGAATAGCAATGTATTTTATTAATTTTGCCATCCTTAACAAGCAACAATGCAGGATTTGCTGGATAAAATTGATAAATCACGTATGCCGAGGCACGTTGCCATAATCATGGATGGCAATGGCCGTTGGGCAAAAGAAAAGGGCCAGGACCGTTTGTACGGCCATTTTCATGGCGTGGAAAGTGTTCGGGATATTGTGGAGGGGGCCGGTGAGTTGGGCATCGAATATCTTACACTTTATGCCTTTAGCACCGAAAATTGGGACAGGCCTGTGTATGAAGTAACCGGTTTAATGGAATTGCTTGTTGATACCATAAAAAAAGAAGCGCCTGACCTGAAGAAGAACAATATCAGGCTTCACGTGATCGGCGACATAAAGATGCTCCCGGAACATGCGAGAAATGAGTTGGTTGAAGTGATGGAAGACATGAAAAATAATACTGGCATGAGCCTGATTATGGCACTGAGCTACAGCAGCAGGTGGGAATTGGTTAATGCGGTTAAGAATATCGCGATCGACGTAAAAGCTGGTAAAATTGATCCTGCTTCAATTACCCAGGATACGTTGCAGGCTTATCTTACCACAAGCGCATTCCCCGACCCCGAACTGATGATAAGAACAAGCGGCGAATACCGCATAAGCAATTTTTTACTTTACCAGCTTGCGTATGCTGAACTGTATTTTACCAACGTTAGATGGCCGGACTTTAGAAAAGAGAATCTTTACGAGGCAATACTTGATTATCAATCGAGAGAGAGACGCTTCGGTAAGATCAGCGAGCAGGTGAAAGCGGAAGAACTTGCCCATTAATATTCAATAACAACGGTTTGTTTTAACAAACAGTTTTGACACTATTCTGATTAATCCCGTTAATTTGCCCAACTTAAAATTAAAGCAACTGTAGCAGGGCGGATAAACAATCCTGCAGGTGCCCTCAAATATGAACCGGATGCAACGATTCAACCGACTTTTTATACTGTGTTTCTTTCTAGGTTTCATGAGCTTTGTTGCAAAAGCCCAGGTACCCCTTGCTAACAATACAGATACAACCGTAGAACCTGTTACCTCACTTGATGCTGATCTGCTAAATATTTTTAACCAGAAAATTCCCCAGAAATATAAGATTGCCAGTATAAAAGTAGCGGGCAATAAATATTTTGATGAGGCATTGCTGCTCTCTGTTGCCGGCCTGAATGTTGGAGATGAAATAACTATTCCCGGGGGTGATAATTTTTCGAAAGCCATTAACAAATTGTGGGCTCAAAACTATTTTAGTGATGTGGCCATTTACATAGTTAAACTGGACGGCAATAATATTAACCTGGAGATAAATGTGCAGGAAAGACCACGGTTGTCGAAATATTTTTTTAAGAACATTACTAAGAGTGAATCTGAAGATCTTGGACCAAAAACCGGGCTAGTTGTAGGAAGGGTGGTGACGGAAAACATGAAGATTAACGCGATGGACGCCATTAGTAAATTTTATTTTGAAAAAGGTTTTAGAAATGTAAAAACAACAATCGATCTCAAAAAGGACACTGCTTTTGATAATTCAGTTACACTTACCTTCTACGTCAATAAGGGAACCAAGGTTAAAATAAACCAGATTAATTTTGTCGATAACACCGTGAACGAGCAGAAACTGAAAAAGCAGTTGAAAGGCACAAAAGAAATGACCAGGCTAACACTTCACCCCACTGCCGATACGGGCGGGTTCGCGAATCCTACTCATTATACTTTTGGCGACTATCTTTCTGACAAAGGATATTTAACATTTAGCAAGACAAAGCGCGTTCTCGACCCATATATACGTATGAACCTTTTCTCATCGGCCAAATTCAGTGAGAAAAAATATGAAGAGGATAAAGAAAAACTACTTGGATATTACAATTCATTAGGGTTTCGGGATGCTAATATTGTGAAAGACACGCAGTATTACAATTCCAAAGGGAACATGAACATAGATATAAAAGTGGATGAAGGGCATAAATATTATTTTGGCAATATAACCTGGAGAGGCAATACAAAGTATCCCGATTCACTATTAACTGTTATTCTCGCCATTAAAAGAGGCGACACTTATAATCTCGATTTGCTTAACAAAAAACTGGGCAAATCTATTTCTCCGGAAGGCGGTGACATAAGCGGGTTGTACATGGATGACGGTTATTTGTTTTTCCGAGTTGACCCGGTTGAGACTGCTGTTTATAATGATACAATCGATTTCGAAATTCGGATTACCGAAGGTCCGCAGGCAACTTTTAAAAATATTCGTATTACCGGTAACGATAGAACGAAAGACTACGTAATCAGACGAGAATTGCGAACCTTGCCCGGCGAAAAATTCAGTAGAACTGATGTGATCAGATCACAAAGGGAAATCGCTAACCTGGGATATTTTGACCAGGAAAAAATAAATCCAAACATTGTCCCTAACCCTGACGATGGAACTGTTGATGTAACCTGGCAAGTAGCAGAAAAATCCAGTGACCAGCTGGAACTGAGTGCTGGTTTCGGGGGAGGTATAGGGCTTACGGGAACGGTGGGCGTTTCATTCAATAATTTTTCTGTAAAGAATATCTTCCACAAAGAAGCTTGGGACCCGTTACCTGTCGGCGACGGGCAGAAATTAAGTCTTCGTATTCAGAGTAACGGACGTGCTTATCGTTCTTATAATGTTTCTTTTACTGAACCTTGGTTAGGAGGTAAGAAGCGCAATGCTTTTACAGTAAGTTTATATAGTACAAAATTTGCAAACGCATATAATCCTTACACGGGCCAATATGAGAAACTTGCAGCCGATACTTCCAACTTTAGGACGGTTGGTTTTTCCATCGGATTACAAAAGCAGTTAAAATGGCCCGACGATTATTTTTCATTTGGAGTATCACTTAACCTTGCCCAGTACAGACTTACCAATTACTATATAAGCCCTACAAGTTTACCAGGTTACAATAATGGGTACTCAAACAATCTGAATGTACGTTTTACCTTGGCCCGATATTCTTTAGATCAACAGATATTTCCGAGGTCGGGGTCTAATTTCTCCCTCTCTTTGGCAATTACCCCGCCATATTCATTGATTGATCCCAACATCATCTATAACGAGAATCCTTGGAAGTGGGTGGAATATCATAAATGGCGTTTTACAGGTGAATGGTATGTGCCAATCGGCAAACCGGCTGGTGCAGACAGAAATCGCCAATTTGTAATGAAGCTTGCAGCCAAATTTGGATACCTAGGCAAATTCAGAAATTCTCTTGATGTTTCTCCATTCGAACGATTCCAGGTTGGCGATGCTGGCATAAGTAATAGCTATGCATTGTTGGGATATGACATCGTCGCACATCGCGGATACCCGGTATATCAAACTTCTGATCCGCGAGTCAATCCTGATCAGCAAGGCGCTTCCGAATATTTCACCATATTCAATAAATATACTCTTGAAATGCGTTATCCTTTTAGCACGTCTTCAAGCAGTACTATATATGGGCTAACTTTCTTTGAGGCAGCAAATGGCTGGTATTCATTTAAAGATTACAATCCATTCCAACTACGCAGATCGGTTGGTGTAGGTGTTAGATTCTTTTTGCCGATGTTCGGATTGCTTGGATTTGATTATGGTATAGGACTAGACAGGTACACGCAAGGTAGTTCGCTTAAAAATGCAGCAAGGTTTACATTTATGTTGGGTTTTGAACCTGATTGATGATGATAACGTTCTAAACATTACTATTTCATTATTAAATTGCCGGTATGAAAAAAGTCTTTGTATTATCACTTTCAATGATGCTTTTGGCGTTTACATCAATTGCACAACGATATGCAATCATCGACACTAAATACATTCTTGGGAAAATACCCGAATATGTCGATGCCGATAAAAAGCTACAGGCTGTAAGCGAGCAATGGCAGAAGGAAATTGATGATAGGCAGGCAGCGTTAGATAAAATGTATAAAGACTACGATGCTGAACAGTTTATGCTTAGTGACGAATTAAAGAAGAAAAGAGAAGACGAACTCTTTAATAAAGAGAAGGAGTTACGCGATCTGCAAAAAAAGCGTTTTGGCTATCAGGGTGACCTTTTTAAAGAAAGGGAGAAACTCGTAAAGCCTATACAGGATAAACTTTATAATGCTGTTCAAAAAATTGCCGTAGCCCGTGGGTACGATTTTGTGCTTGATAAAAGTGAAGGAATTACTGTTATATTTGCCGACCCCAAATTGGACAAGAGCGACGATGTATTAAGAGAGTTGGGGATTAAATAAAAGCGTTACAAAATCACAATCAATAAATCAATTAAACAAAAAATGAAAAAAGTTTTCTTCTCTGTACTTGCAATCATCGCTTTACTCTGTAGCAATGAGGCTTCACAGGCGCAGCAGTTTAAGGTGGCAGTTTTCGATCTGGATGTTATGGTACAGGCAATGCCAGGTTACAGAAGTGTTGACAGCATGCTTCAGATTTATGAAAAAGACTCTTTGGGTGCCGAATACGAAGTTTATCAAACTGAATATCAACGCCTCGATAGTACCTACAAAGCTGACTCTGCTTTGGTCGCACAAGGAAAAAAATCAAAGGCATTACTCGATTATACAGCGGGCGAACGCCAAAAAATGGGAATGAATCTCGTTTACTGGCAGCAAATTGCACAGCAGAAATCTGAAAATAAAAGAGGGCAACTCGCGCAGCCGCTATATGAGCAGGTTGCTAATGCGTATAAAAAAGTACTCGATGCCAGAAAATATTCATTAATTCTTAAGCCACAGACTTATGAACTCGGATTCCCAATCGATAATCTGTTCATTTCTGTCGCAAAGGAATTAAAACTCACAGAATTGCCGCAGCAGTTATTATATCTTGGCGATGACCCTGATGCCGCTAAAACTGCTCCCCCTGCCGGTACAAAACCACCTGCAGGTGGTGCAAAAAAGC
>Ga0116193_1002619_pt1 | contig 13560 bp, 9 predicted proteins | sample AD_UKC115_MetaG_FD_89892 | JGI IMG/M metagenome (GOLD analysis project Ga0116193, IMG submission 89892) | Active sludge microbial communities of municipal wastewater-treating anaerobic digesters from Hong Kong - AD_UKC115_MetaG | ecosystem: Engineered > Bioreactor > Anaerobic > Digestate | place... | reverse complement strand
AAGTATAATGCAACTACCGATGCAAAACTGCCGTTTAATTTCTGGGACTCTAAAAAAACAAGCGAAGAACTTGCGGCGGCAGGAATTAAAGGCGAAAAAATCAAAAAAATACATATACCTTATATGAAAAGTTACAGAGTTTCTTATGAATTTAACGAAGCGGAAAATAAATATATAAGACTTTATAATGATAAGCCGTTTAAGGATTATCGTAATCAGACCGTGGTTAGCGCTGATAATGTCGTTGTAATGAGATGTTATATGCATATTATCGATGAAAAAATGCGGCATGAAATGGATTTATATGAAGGCGGCACATGCGAAATTGGAATTGGCGGGCATTTTTTTGTGGGCAGCTGGGACCGTACCGATAAAAGCGGAATTATCAAATATTACGATGCCGATAAAAATGAAGTTAAATTTAATCCGGGAAATATAATCGTGCACGTAATACCGCCGAAACAAGCTGTAATTATTGATGATGTTAAAACCTATGCTTATGGCGTCGAAGCGGCCAGGCAGAAGAAAAATAAGAAAAAAAACGGCAATGATTAAAAAATATTTATGATAATGAGTTAAAATAATGATAATTATTGTTTGACGTTTTTTTAAAAAATAGTTGAAGTAACTTATAAGTTGATTTTAAAGTTATAATAAAGTTTCCCACTCCGAAGGAGGATTTTTATATGCCAGATTTTAATTATTATGATGTTACCCCTATAGGCGGCGAGCTTGGTACATCCATGAGTAAATTTTGTGAAGACGGCAGGGTTGTCGCTTTTTCATCGGTAATAGGCGATAGTCTTTCAGAGCATCTTGAAAATAATTGGCGCAAAATGAACCGTTCAACGGATCATCGCTGGATAAGAAATCTCGCTATTTATGATGATTCGCGTAACTGCTGGCGTTATGTCGGCGCTATGACACGCAATTCGAATCAGACGAATTGGTTTACTCATAAAGGGGTAATTCAAAATTATGCGGACGCTTTTATAGGCATTCAGGCGGGTTTATTCGCGTTGTCACAGGAACGCGAAGAAGCGGATATTCCGCCTTTAAAAAAAGTTGGAATCGGTTTTGGTATCCCGGTAAAAGCCGGAGAAAATGTTGCAGAAACATTTTTTAATTATATAAAATCGAGGCTTCATGAGGAAAAAGGCGAAAAGTTCATGATCATAAAGGCCAAAAACGTTGCGACAGGTGAAATTAAGGAACTTAAGATCAGGCTTTCGTTCATGCTTTTACAGTTTCAGGCTTATGGCGCGTATATGGCATTGCTGATGAAAAAGTTCGCGATGAGATTATATAATACATATATAGTCGACGTGGGACATGGTACCTGGATAAAACTGCCGGTATTGGAAAATGAAGCCGATATAAATCTTTCGGATTCCGTTCCTGAAGGTATTTTTACTGTAACATCGAATATTTCCCAGATAGTTTTTGAAACGTCCGGAGAAAGATATAAAATTCCGGAACAAAGAATTATGGAAAAACTGCCGCGCAATGAATATCAAATTGAAGTTCCGGGCAGCGGCATATTTGATTTCCGTGATATATTGGACAGTGAATGTTCTAATCTTTGCGAACATATTATGCAGGCGGTAAAAAATGATCTGGTCGTAATTAACCGCAAAGGAAAAACAATCGATTATTTTGCGATGATTGGCGGCGGCGCATCGCTTATGTTTGACAGGTTCCGTGAAAAGATCCGCGAACATTACAATTGGACTGAAGAAATTGCTAAAGATAGAGTATTGTCGGCTCTCGATGTCGGAATTGATCACAGATATATTAACTGTGTCGGATTTATGCTCTTAGCGCGCGATCAGATCGCTATCGAACTTGAACAGGAAGTCAACCCTAATTTTAATATTTCGTCTATTTCTACAGATGCGTTGGAAAATTTTAAAATATAAGGTGTAATTTGAAGAAAAAAAACGGTACTGACGATAATAGCGAAAATAATAATAGCGGGAATAAATTATCTGCTAACAGCGGTTTTGGAGTCAACTTCAATGTCGATTCCGAAACCGCCGCTACCGTTTCGGCGCAATGCTTGGAATTTAAAGTTTCACCCGAGGAATTCTTAAGTGTGGCAGTGCGGTTATTTATTGATTTCAAATATATTGCGGAAGTTATCGGGCTTGATATTTTTACGATGCGCGATGAATTGATAAAAGCAATAATTAAAAGTCTGGGAGATAAAAATGAAGATGCCGGCGAAGGCAATGTCAGGATCGATCACAAAGATGCATCGGCGGCTGAAATTAGCGTAAAAATTAAAAAGATAACTAATTTACTTAATGGCATAAAATCAGTTCCCGGAGGAATGCCTGCTGAAACGAAGGGAGTCAGCGCGCGTCTTGAAGTTCAGAGCAATAAGATTGATTCTCTTAATATCGAGTTATCAGAAATAAAAGCTATGATATTTGATTTGAAAAATTCAATCGACGAAAATGAAACAGCTAAAATAAAAAATACCGCGAGGAAAGCAAAAACTGAAGAAGTAAAAAACGGCAGTGTTAACAATGAAAATAAGGCTAAAAAAATGGAAATTAACGGCGTGGTTTCAGAATTGAAATCTCCGCATGCCGCTTCGTATAAAGAAAAGCGGCGCAAGCTCGATAAGTTGAAATTTTAATAGCACTTGCTGTTTTTGTGAAACTAAAATAATGAGAATTGAATATGGAATTTAATGACGAAAATATTTTTAAACAAGTAATATTAAAAAAATTACAAATGATACTTGCCGGCAATTATCAAAATATCGTTGATAATTCCGGCAAATTATTAAATTCTGATGAAATTGAAATCAATTTGTTATTATCTAAAGTTTCAAATAAACTTCAAGAAAAAGAAATTATTTCAAGGTTCGTTCCTGAAACTGTCGCGGAGCTTGCTAAAAGCAATGATGGAACTATAAGTGTCGGCGGCAGTGAACGAAAAGTTACGGTGCTTTTTTCCGATATAAGAAATTTTACGGGTATGTCCGAAATATATTCTCCGGAACAAATAGTTGAAATGCTTAACGGCTACCTTGAAATGATGGCCGGGGTTGTTAAACGCCATGGCGGCGTTGTTGATAAATTCATAGGTGATTCGATAATGGCCGTTTTTTATCCTGGTGTCATGAATGATGATGAAGCGCGCGCGGTTATGGCGGCTATGCAGATGAACGAGGAATTATGGCGTTTTAACGAAGAACGAGAAGCTAAAAATTTATTCACCATAAAAATAGGTATCGGCATAAATACGGGTGAGGTTATTGCTGGTTTGATAGGCTCGAGTTCCGGCAGGCTTGATTATACTGTAATCGGCGATACTGTAAATGTCGCGGCTCGGCTCGAAGGGATGTCGAAAATTGGCGGGTATACCAGGATAATAATCTCCGAAACTACATATAAGGCTGTTGCGCATCTTATTGATGTGACTTTAATAAATGCGGACCGTGTTAAGGGAAAAGAAAATCAAGTTATAATGTATGAAATCGTACAATTTAAAAACCCTGAACTTTTCATCGAAGGGCTGAAGTCGCCTGATGAAAAAGTTCGTTATACTTCAGTTAATTTGATGGGACTTTCCGGCGACCCTCTCTTCATAGCTAACCTGTTGCCATGCCTGAAAGATACATCTTCGATTGTTCGTTATTCTGTTATAACTGCCCTTAAAAATTTAATGTATTTAAAAGAAAATATTGTCAAATGTATTTTTGAAATGCTGAATTCTGAAACTGATGAAAAAATTTTTTCAAGCCTTATAGCTGAAGTTGGAATGCTCGGGAATGATGAAGATAAAATAGCTTTGACTAAATATTTTGGCCATGACAGCCGGCGTGTGCGCGCTAATATAATCGAAGCGATAATTAAAATTTCGGATAAAACAAAAATAATTTTGATTTTAAAGGAAAAACTTAATGATCCGGACAACCGTAATCGCGCGAATGCGGCGATATGCTGCTATAATTCCGGATATTTGCCGGCTGTTCAAACTCTTTTTGAAATGTGCGGCGACAGTGAAAATTTTTTGATGCGCGCTTCGGGTGCGTACGGACTGGGTGAAATCTATTCGCGCGAGTTTATGGCCGGGTTAATAATCGAAAATTCGCCGCTTTATAATTTAACTGAAATGATAGAGGAAAACAATTCGAAAATGGCACATGCCCTGGAAATACTTGAGAATTTACTTGACGATCCTGAAAAAATGGTCAGGAATAATGCAGCTCGGGCGCTCGGCCGCATTGGTAACAGCGCCGCTTTGAAAAAAATAATCTGTAAATATCTGCAAATAAAAAAACAGAAAAACGATTTGAAAGAATCTTTACTCGCTGCTTTAAAAGCTCAATCGGACGCGAAAACTGTCTCTTTGATTACAGGTGAACTGGATATATAATTTTTTATAAATTTAGCGGATTAAAAAGTGATTTTCGATTTAATAAATTAATAATAAGGCCGATACTGTTAGTGTTATGTATTTTAATATCATTTTTTTACTTATTTTAAGCGGATTTTTAGCCTACAGCGGCGATGTGTTAGGCCGTAAAATAGGCAAATGGCGTCTTTCATTTTTGGGAATGAGGCCTAAAAATACCGCTATCGTAATATCTATTGTTACCGGTATGATTACTACCATTATTACGCTTTTTATTGTAAGCATATTTTCTGAAGAAGCACGCATAGCGTTATTCAAAATAGATGAAATAAGGCGTGAGCGTGAAGAGTTTACCGGAAAACTAAACGAGGTGAAAAATAATTTCGACTCGATAAAACTTGAATATGAAAGATCGCTTTCAGTTGTTAAGGAATTGAATGAGTCTAAAGAAAGCCTCAAAGCGGAAATTGCCAGTATGGAAAAGACGCTGGAAATAAAGAAACGTGAAAAAGTGGTATTTCAGCCTGACGAATTAATAGATTATGTCGTTATAACATCTGAGATAAAAATTAATGATGCCGAGAAGCTTTTTACTGAAATGATAGAGCGTATCAGAAAGGTATGTATACAGCTCGGCGTTAAAGTGCGGTCGGTAAATGAAATCTGGGCTCAATTAAAAGAACCTCTCCTTGGTGTTGTTAAAAATATTAAACCTAAAGAAGAACTCGTAGTTTACTTGAAGACAACGCAGCGTGTTATGGAAGGCGAGTTTCTCGACGATGTGAATGTACAGGTGCAAAAGAATCGCACTATTTATAAAAAAGGCCAGGTGCTGACATTTGAAAGTTATGAAGGCGAAACCAAAGAAGTTTATACTGGCTACGTAATTGACGGCAGCAAACCTCGTGAGCATATAAAGATAGAATTGATAGGATTATTGAATAAGCTGAGCGGCAAGGCGAAGGAAGACGGCCTTATAATCGAGCCGCTTATGGGATTTGATTCGATAAAACTTCATGATATTATAAATAAAATCAAGGAATATAACTGTAAAACGCGTTTAAATATAGAAATTTCAGATGACGTTTCGATCGTCGGGCCGTTTTCATTTTTGATACAAGTCTATAAACTTTAAAAAATCATATAATTGCCATTTGAATTTAACCGATTTGACAAATCGGTTAAATTATTTTATAATCACTTCTCTAAAAAATTAAAATTAAAAGTTATAATTATGAATAATATTGATTTATTTGCTCCTAAGATTGCCATAAGTTTTTTAACGTCACTTGTGGCATGCATTATATTAACGCCGGCCGCAATGAAATTATCCGAGCGGTTCGGAATTATGGATAAACCTTCGCCTAGGAAAATTCACAATGTGCCTAAAGGCAGACTTGGCGGGCTTGCTATATATTTTTCTTTTATGATTGGTTTGTTTGTACCGATTATGATAGGCTGGCCTCTTAAAACATCTTTTGTTACTTCGATTTCTTTAGACAATTCGATCGTCGGGTTTCTTATTTCGTCATTGGTTATTGTTATATTAGGAGTTCTGGATGATAAATATGATCTGAAACCCGGAGTGAAATTTTTAGTCCAGATTGTTGCGGCTTTTATTCTTGTGGTATTTGGTTTGAAAATAGAGGTTGTAAGCGGTATCCAACCGGGTACAAGATTTGATCCGGGTTTTTTTAAAGTGCCGATTACGGTTTTCTGGATAGTTGCGCTTACGAATATGATAAATTTTATAGACGGCCTCGACGGGCTGGCTTCCGGGATTACAGCTATCAGCGCGGTCGCGCTAATTGTCGTGAATTATCTCGATAAGCTTTCATTAAAGTCTTGCGTCATGCTTGCCGCTATGGCCGGCGCCGGCATTGGTTTTTTGCGTTATAATTTTTATCCGGCAAAAATTTTTATGGGTGATTGCGGCGCTACGTTTCTAGGATTTACACTTGGTGTAACATCTGTTATGGGTGCATTTAAAAGCGCAACCTTTGCGATCGTTCTGGTGCCGTTTTTAGCGCTTCTTATTCCTATATTTGATATGGTTTATGCGGTTTTCCGGCGTATCGTGCGCGAAATGCCTCCGCATATCGCTGACAAGGAACATCTGCACCATCAATTTCTTGAATTGGGCCTTTCACATCCGCAGGCTGTAGCTGTTTTATATTTGATAGCTATGGGATTGGCTTTTTTCTCGGCTTTCGTAATGCCGAAAATCAATAATATAAAGGCGACCTTTTTGCTTTTGTTGATGTGCCTTTTATTTGTTGTCGGAATGATAAGGATAAGACACTTTATCAACTCGAAAAATAAAAGAAAAAATTATGAATTTAACGATTCAAACGCTGATGTGACTAATGTCTCCTCTAACTCATCCGCAAACAATCAAAAAACAATCAAATGAAAAAACTTTAAACGCAAATGAGCGTGAATTATGGTAAATACAGTCAATTCGATACTTAATCCGGCCGGCCATACTGAAATAAAAAAATTGATACAATCAATTGTGGCCGGTAAAAATCGTTCGCACTCTTTTTTATTTAACGGCCCCGTACATACTGGAAAATATTTGTACGCAAGACTTTTGGCTATGTCGCTTAATTGCTTGAATCCGATCGATAATTTAGCGTGCGGTAATTGCAGCCATTGTTCGCAGTTTTATAAAAATTCATTCCATTATCTGACTGAAATTATTTATAAATTTGGCGAAATTTCGATAAATGATATTCAGAAAAAAATTATCGAAAAAACGACTCTTAAACTTCCGGATAACATCAAACAGATATTCATTTTAAATGATATTAAATTTTTCAATACCGAATCGGCGAATTGTTTTTTAAAAACGCTCGAAGAACCAATGCCGGGAGTAATTTTCATATTGATAACCGATTCGATTGATTCGGTTTTACCGACCATCAAATCAAGATGCCAGATGGTTAAGTTTGGCGCTGTTTCCGATATCGAAATAAAAAAACATCTTTCGTCCCTTACGGCAGGGCTGGAAGAAAAACATATCGATTTTTTAATAGAGAATTCCGATTCAATCGGCGCGTGTATAGCCGCAGCAGCTAGAAATAACGCGTGCGATGAGATAAAAGATGTTTTCGACAAAGCGTATTCTTTTTTTAATAATCCTTCTCTTGAAACGGTCAATAACTTAATTGATTTTTGCTATGAGATTAATCCCGAAGATTATAAAATTGAAGAAGCCAAAAATAACTTGCAATTAAACCAACTATTTGATAAAATTGACCAGAATGCTTTATCGTTAAAATATGCGAAAACAGTTATTTCTAAAATGCTCGTTTACGCTTCCAGAAAATTTTCGAGACGTGATTTTATGTCGCTTTCATACCAACTGTTAAGTAAAATTGAAAATTACTTCGAGGTTACGGAAGAAATAATGGCGGGAGCGGTTTCACAGTTTAAACAGCTTTTTTCAAATGATATAATTAAAGGCTACAAGGATAAATATGATAAGGAAACCGGGCATATCAGAAAAAATGAATTTACCGCTATAATTGCTAACTATATAACTACTTTTGAAAAATTATATAAATTTAAAAATTGTGAAAATAATACCGGTGACAGCGAAAAAGAACGTGCCGGAATTATGGACAGGACTATAGGCCATGCCGCTGATTTGTTTGAAAATGAACAGATTGAAAAAATTATTAAACGGCTTACCGCGGTTTATTTTCGCGATATCGCTTCAAATGTTAATCCGGAACTGTATTTTGAAAATTGCACATTGTGTATTTTAAAACCGGACAATAAATAATAAAGATAAAATAATTATTCTGTAGGTGAATAATGCAAGAGAATATAAACAATCAGGCAAATGACAATAATGAGAATAAGCCTTTAGCCGGCGAGGAAGCCAGGCCGAAAAATTCCGAAGTTGCTTCGGCGCAAAATCCGGATGCAGCTCCGGCGGCTGACAATAAAGACAGAAATTTTTCTAATAATAAACAGCACCAGCGTAAAAATTTTGAGCCTCATAAAAATAATAATTTTAAACAAAATAATAATAATGCCGGTAATAACAATGGCGCCAGCGGCAATTTTCATCACAAAAATAATGACAGGTTTAATAAAAACCAGAATTGGCGTGATAGAAATAACGTAAATAATATCTCGAATGATAAAGCGCGCTCGAATGAGAATAATCCGAACAGTAATACTAATGATGTCCGGCCTCAGTCAAATCCGCAAAAACAATTCAATCAGTCGAATAGAAATAATTTCAGACATAATAATAATAGCTCGAATAATTTCAAGCGTCCTAATTTTCAATCAAATAATAATTTCAGCCAGAAACGTCCAACAGGCAGCACCGAGCCTCTTGATCAGAGAACGGCTGCGGCGGCAAATGTCGCAGCTGTGGCCGCCGGTAATAATGAGATTAAGAAAAACGAATTAACGATTGAACAAAATTCAGTAATTTTAACTAATTTCAACGAAACTTCAAATGTGCCTATAAATGCGGTGAAAGTGGATGCTGTCGAAAATGCGAATAATGATTTAGCTTTAAACGCAGTTTCAAATGGCATATCGTCAAATTGCGGCGGCTGCCAAAATCATAATGACGGCGGCGAATGTCAGTGCCCTGAAAAAATATCCGATGGCGCTAATTTAACTGCCGATGAAATGCAAAACAGCAAACTTGTAGCAGATTCAGCTGAATTTGAAGGTAATTTGGAAACCGGCGATAATAAAGACCAGGAAAGAAGCAATAATTATAATAATTTTGATAAGCCTCAGGCCGTTTCGGCTCCTTCCAATTATAGGGTTCCCGATGGTCAAAAACTGCTTGGCATAAGGTTTAAGACTGCCGGAGAAATATATTATATTCCTAATGAAAATATGGATTTCAAGGTTAAAGAGCGCATAATAGTAAGACTTGAAAAAGGCAAGGAAATGGCTGAAGTGGCGGTTTTGCAGGCGCCCGGAGATGCGCGTATAATCGATCCGAATATAAGGGTTTTGCGCCGCGTGAATGATGCTGATCTGGCTCAGGAAGAACGAAACCGTGAGCGCGAAAAAGAGGGCTTTAAAATATGCCTTGACAGGATAAAAAAACTCGAGCTGCCAATGAAACTCCTTGCCGTAAAATACTTATTCGATGGAAGCCGCATTACGTTTTATTTTAAGGCCGATTCAAAGGTAGATTTCCGCAAATTGGTAAGAGAACTGGCGGCTGTATTCAGAACACGAATCGAGCTTCGCCAGATCGGCCCGCGTGATGAAACTGAATTATTTGGAGGTTTCGGGGTTTGCGGAAGACAGGTTTGCTGCAGTTATTGGAATTGCCGCGCGAAATCTGTCGTCAGCGCGGAAAACCAGCGTATGCCGCTTTTAAGCATGCAGACAATTCAGGGGAAAATTATGGGACTTTGCAGCCGGCCTCTTTGCTGTCTTCGTTATGAAGGCGAAGCCGATCCGCTTGCCAAGATTTCAGCGCTTACTGTCGGCTCTAAATTACTGGTCGAAGAAAGAAACGCTGTTTTAAAAGCTGTCGATGAAGCGACAACCCAGCTTATTATCGAAGTTGAAGGCGATAAGGACAAAGAAAGATCGGAAATAAAACTTACCTATGAAGATTTGACTCTTAAAGTCCAGGAAGGAAAAATAAAGCTAAAATAAATAATTTTAGATAATAAAATTAAATGTCTAGGTTATAAAAAAGAAGACCGGAAAGTTTAAAAGCTGCCTGGTCTTCTTTTTTTTAAAGGCAGTTTGAATTTAGGTTTCGGTATTTTATAATAACTTGACAATTTATAAACAATTATGTATAATGTTTATAAATTTATAAACGAATTAAGGAAGTGTCTATAATATGTTTTTACCAGAATTATTAATGTCGGTTGCCATGGAAGAATTATTGGCGGGTTTTATTTTGCGTAATGATTTTTATATATGTATTCTTTGCGGCCATAAAATTGAGAAAGGAATTATATATAATGAAGACGGCGTTTTTTATGAGGCTGAGAAATTTATGAAACTGCATATTGAAAAAAAACACCGGTCGGTTTTCGATTATTTAATCGATCTTGATAAAAAAATAACCGGGCTTTCGGAACATCAAAAGAAGCTGTTAAGCCTTTTTTATCAAAACAAAAGCGACGCTGAAATTTTAAGTGAAACCGGTATTGGCAGTGAATCGACAATAAGAAATCACAGGTTTAATTTTAAGGAAAAAGAAAGGCAATCGAAGATATTTCTTGCCTTGATGGAACTTTTGAAGATTAAAGAAAATGGTCTTTCTTCAAAGGCAAAACTAAAAAATATAAAAAAGTATGAATCGTCCGGAATGGAGATTTTACCTGATGAACGTGAAAAAATATTAAAAAAATATTTTCCGGAAGGAACTGACGGCGTATTAAAGACTTTCACAATGAAGGAAAAATCGCGGCTGGTAATTTTACAGGAGATCACAAGGCGTTTTGATAAAAAGCTCCTGTATAGCGAAAAAGAAGTGAATTTAATACTTAAGACGATATTTCATGATTTCGCTGCGATACGGCGGTATTTAATTGATTATGGATTTATGGAACGTAATGCCGACGGAAGCGGATATCGATTGAAAAACAAGACTGAAACAGGAAATAAGGAGGAAAAAATGGACAGAAAAAAAGAACTGAGACGGCAGTATGATGAAATGAAAAAAGAAGGCGGCATTTATCAGATAAAAAATACGGTGAACCAGAAAGTATTTCTGGTGGCGACACCGAATTTAAAAACAATGAACGGAAGGTTTATTGAGCTGCAAAGAGGAGGCCATAGAAATAAAGCTTTGCAGGAAGATTTCAATAAATATGGTGAATCTTCGTTCATTAGCGAGGTGCTCGAGTCGATCGATCAGAAAGACGAGGATTTTGATAATAAGCTGAAAAAAGCCGAGGAAAAATGGCTTGAAAAAATTAAACCTTACGGTGAAAAAGGTTATAATACCGAAAAACCGTCGTTGAAAAAATAATATTAAATACCTATAAAATTAGTATTATGAAGTTGATTCATATTTTTTTACCAACGCGTTAATGCTTGATTTTAAAATATAAGACTAAAAATTAAACCTTCCCACATTTTTAAAAGTTTCTATTTACTGAGAATTTTAAGGTGTGGAGCTTTAATTAAATAGAAAAATGCCAATGAAATGGATGTTAGAATTTAATGTCATATTAAAATTTAATATCCATTTTTTTACTTATATGATATAATAAAATATGGAAATATTCCGCCAGAATAGAGTTATAAAGTTAATTTATTTATAAAAACGAATATTTATGAAAAGTTATTATTGAAAATATAAGGAGGCATAGCAATGCAAAAAAAATATATAGGTATAATCAGTTTTATTTATTTTGTAATTTTTGTTACATCGCTTATTCCGGCTGCGAATGCTGCGGAGGAACTGTTATTTTTCAATAAGGTTTCAGAGCGGGAAGCGCGTAAAAGCTATCTCGATGCAGTGGCATTAAACGGCAAAAATGCAATTGAAAAAGCTCTTGAAAAATATGAAGACGCCGTGGCTTCGTATAGTGTACTGATTATAGAACCGGATTATGGTCTTAAAAATCAGCTGCTGAAAAAATATGAAAGTTTATCTCAAAAAACATCTGAAGTACAGGCTTTTTATAAATATGCTTATCTATGCGACCTGACCGGGGACATAGACAGCGCATTAAAAAATTATGAAAAGGCTAAAGATTTGACCACGGATCCGGTAGTTTTAAAAAACTTAACCGCCAGGCTGAAATCACTATATAACGAAAAAAATTATGAAAACGACCAGAATTTTATTAAAAATATATCTGCCGTTACTGAAAAAAGTTCTGCCGCTTATGACGAATCTGAAGCAGCTGAAAAAAACAATGAAAATAAGCCTGATGATTTTTTAGATGAAGAACATAAAAAGAAAACAGATAACGAAAAAAATATTGAAATGCAAAAAACTCAGTTAAAAGAAGAAATAGAAAAAATTGATAAAAAAATAGAGGAAGCTGAAAAAAATACCGCTGATTTAAAAAATGAGGCGCATAGAGCTAAAAATGACTGGAGCGGCCGTACTGAGTACCGGCGGACATGGCGCGATAATCCTGATTCTCTTAACGGGCAGGATAAATCCGACCCTTATCAAAATACTTACCGCAGACGTTACCGTCAGGCAAAGGCAGATGCTGACGAAGCTGCCAAAAACCTGGAATCGTTGCAAAATAAGAAAAAAGAATTTGAAAAACAACTTAATAATTTAGGAACTGAAACATTGAATTCTGAAGAGATGCAATAAAAATCTTTAATAATGAAAATCTTTGGAAAAATTTTCGGACGCGGTTTTTAAAAAACTTGGATTTACTCGAATTACTTAATATAAATAAAATGGGCTATTCAAATATAATGTGAATAGCCCATTTTATACTATATAGCTTTTTATTTTATCGATTAGCTGTTTTTCTTTTCGAATTCGTCCATGAAATTAACAAGAGCCTGGACGGATTCTTTAGGAACGGCGTTATAAAGTGAAGCGCGTACGCCGCCGACTGAACGGTGGCCTTTTAAGCCTTCCATTCCTGCGGCTTTAGCTTCTTTCAAAAATTTTTCTTCGAGTTGTTCATTTTTTAATCTGAACGGTATGTTCATTAATGAACGGCTGTCTTTTTCGACTGTACCGCGATAAAAATCATTTTTATCGAGTCTGTCGTATAAAATTTTAGCTTTCGCTTTGTTCATTTCATACATTTTTTCAAGTCCGCCGATTTTTTTGAGATATTTCATTACAAGTCCGATTACATAAATTGTAAATGCCGGCGGTGTATTGTATAATGAAGGTTCTTTAGCCATTATTTTATAGTTGCACATCGTAGGGATATTTTTTGGGCTTCTTTCGAGAAGATCGTTTCTGATAATAACTACCGTAGCACCGGCCGGGCCTACGTTTTTCTGGGCGCCGGCATAAATTAGAGCGAATTTTTTTACATCGACAGGGCGTGAGCAGAAATCCGAAGACATATCGCAAACAAGGTCGATGCCGTTTGTTTCAGGAAATGACTGCCATTCTGTACCGCGGATAGTGTTATTCGATGTTATGTGAAGATAAGCTGAATCTTTGTTTATTGTAAAATTCTTAGGTATATATGTAAATTCTTTGTCTTCCGATGAGGCGATAACTCTAGGTGTTTT
>Ga0116193_1002616_pt1 | contig 13561 bp, 15 predicted proteins | sample AD_UKC115_MetaG_FD_89892 | JGI IMG/M metagenome (GOLD analysis project Ga0116193, IMG submission 89892) | Active sludge microbial communities of municipal wastewater-treating anaerobic digesters from Hong Kong - AD_UKC115_MetaG | ecosystem: Engineered > Bioreactor > Anaerobic > Digestate... | reverse complement strand
CTGAAGACGCTGGAAGCGATGGGCGTGCATGCCTTCGTGGTGCGCCACAAGCGCGACGGCGCGGTCGCCGAACTGGCGGATGCGGCACGGCCGGGCACGGTGCTGCTCAACGCCGGCGACGGCCGCAGCAACCATCCCACCCAGGGCCTGCTCGACATGCTGACCCTGCGCCAGGCCAAGGGCGACGATTTCTCGAAGCTCAAGGTGGTGATCGTCGGCGACGTGAAGCATTCGCGGGTGGCGCGTTCCGACCTGCACGCATTGCGCGCGCTGGGCTGCGGCGAGATCCGGGTGTGCGGCCCGGCAGCGCTGCTGCCGGACGACGGCACGCTGGATGGATGCGTCGTCACCGACGACTTCGATGCCGCGCTCGATGGCGTGGATGTGGCGATGATGCTGCGCCTGCAACGCGAACGCATGGCCGAAGGCCTGGTGGCCTCGCTGGAGGATTACCACCGCGACTACGGCCTCGATGCGGCGCGCCTGCGCCGCGCGTCGCCGGATGCGATCGTGATGCATCCGGGGCCGATGAACCGCGGCATCGAGATCACCAGCGAAGTCGCCGACGGCGCGCAGTCGCGGGTGTTGCGCCAGGTCGCCAACGGGGTGGCGGTGCGGATGGCGGTGCTGGAAGCCTTGCTCGGCTGATCCGGCTCAGCGCTTCTGCGCGAACAGCCAGGTCCAGAACTCCGGCGTCTGCGAATACGCCGGGTCCCAGCTGTTGTGGTTGGCATCCGGGAATTCGGTGTAGCGCGCATCCGGCGCGTTCGTGGCGCGGAACGCCGCGATCAATCGACGGTCGTCCTCGGGCGGGACCAGGTCGTCCTTCGCGCCGTGGAAGATCCATACCGGAACCTTGCGCAGGCGTTGCGCGATGGCCGCATACGGATCGGCTTCGCGGGCGACCGCGGCGACGAACAGGGTGTCGCGTTCTTCGCGCGGTTGCTTGACCGCGCCGCAGACCGGCGCGAGCGCGGCGAAGCGATCGGGTGCGCGCAGGGCGACATCCCACACGCCATAACCGCCCATCGACAGCCCGCTGAGATAGGTGCGCGCCGCATCGCCGTGGAATTCGCGGGTGGCGGCATCGAGCGTGGCGAACACGAGGTCGAGGTTGCCGCTCCACTCGCTGTTCTCCGGCGCTTGCGGGAACACCACGATGGCGGGGAAGGTGTCCCGGTGCGCACGGATGTACGGACCGATGCCGACTGCGGTCGGTTTCGCGCCATCGTCGCCGCGTTCGCCGGAGCCGTGCAGGAACACGATCACCGGCGGCTTGCGACCGCCGGCCTTGGTGGCGGGCACGAACACCTGGTAGCGATGGGGTGCACCATCGATATCGAGGCTGCGTTCGACGAAGGCGCCGCTGGCGCGATCCGGCAGGGTCATGCAGGCGGACAGCAGCAGGCTGGCGAACGCCGCCGACAGGGCCGCGAAGAACCTCGGTTGCGCCTGCATCGCGTGACTCCGTGACCGGTTGCCTGCATTAGCGCACCGCGCCCGGATCAGCGCAACAGCACCAGCGTCGCCAGCCCGAGGAAGGTCAGGAAGCCCATCACGTCGGTGATGGTGGTCAGGATCACGCCGCCGGCGAGTGCCGGATCGAAGCCCATGCGCTTCAGCGTGACCGGCACGAACACGCCGCCGAGTGCGGCGAAACAGAGGTTGCAGGTCAATGCGATCGCGATCACCGCCGCCAGCGCCGGGCTGCGGAACCACAGCAGCACCACGATGCCGAGCACCGCGCCCAGGGCCAGGCCGTTGATCAGCGCCACCCGCACTTCCTTCCACACCAGGGCCGGCACGTTGGACGCGCCGATCTGGCCCAGCGCCAGGCCGCGCACCATCAGCGCCAGCACCTGGGTGCCGGCGTTGCCGCCCATGCCGGCGACGATCGGCATCAGCACCGCGAGCGCGGCCAGCTTCTCGATCGAACCGGCGAAGCGGTCCACCACCGATGCCGCCAGGAACGCGGTGCCCAGGTTCACGCCCAGCCAGATCAGGCGGTTGCGGAACGCGCGCCGCACCGGCGAGAACAGGTCCTCGTCCTCGTCCAGGCCGGCCGCGCCGAGGGCCTGGTGCTCGGCCTGCTCGCGGATGATGTCGACCACGTCGTCGATGGTGATGCGGCCGAGCAGGATGTTGTTGTCGTCGACGACCGGCGCGGAAATCCAGTCGTGGTCGGAGAACTGGCGCGCGACCATCTCCGAAGTCTCGTCGACGCCGATCGCGGGTTGCTCGTCGTCGAGCAGGCGGTTGATCGGGGTCGAGGGCTCGTGGGTGAGCAGCGCCTGCAGGGCGATGCGGCCGAGGTACTGGTGGCGCTTGCTGACCACGTAGATGTGGTCGGTGTGCTCGGGCAGTTCGCCGCGCAGGCGCAGGTAGCGCAGCACCACGTCCACCGTGGTGTCGGCGCGCACCGTCACCACGTCCGGGTTCATCAGGCGGCCGGCGCTGTCCTCGTCGTACGACAGCACTTGTTCGAGGCGCTCGCGGTTCTCGCGGTCCATCGACTTCAGGACTTCGTCGATCACCGTGTCCGGCAGGTCCTCGACCAGGTCGGCGAGATCGTCGATGTCGAGGTCCTCGACCGCGGCGACCAGCTCGTCCGGATCCATGTCCGCGATCAGGCCTTCGCGGACCTCGTCGCCGACATGCACCAGCACCTCGCCGTCGTCCTCGGGATCGACCAGGCCCCACACCACGGTGCGCTTGCCCGGCGGCAGCGATTCCAGCAGGTTGCCGATCTCCGCGGGCGACAGCGTGTTGACCAGCCGCCGCACCGGGCCCAGACGGCCGCTGTCGAGCGCGTCCGAAAGCAGACGCAGCTGGCGCGCGGTCTTGTCGTGGCGGACGGCTTCGGCCATGGCAGGCTTCCGAAGTGCGGTGGGGAACGTCGCACCACGGGGGCGCGGCCGGCTCAGGTGTTCATAGTCCGCGCATTATCGCCTGCGCGGCGATGGATGCCCACCCCGTGCGCCGGTCAAGGCATCGCTTGCGTATTCGCCGACAGCCAGCGTTCGATGCCGGCGCGGTCGCGGGCCCGCAGCAGCGCCCGGGCTTCGTTGCGCAAGCCGGACAGGTCGCAGCTGCGGATCGCGCGCCGCACTTCAAGCAGCGTGGCCGGGTGCAGGCTGAGTTCGGTCAGGCCGAGCGCGAGCAGCAGCGGCACGAAGGCGGCATCGCCGGCGATTTCCCCGCAGACCGCCACCGGCCGCCCGCGCCGTTGCGCGATGCGCACCACGTCGCGCAGTAGGCGCAGCAAGGCGGGATGCAGCGGCGTGTACAACTCGCCCAGCGCCTCGTTGTTGCGGTCGGCGGCGAGCAGGTACTGCACCAGGTCGTTGGTGCCGATGGAAAGGAAATCGCAGGCGCCGATGAAGCCCGACAACGACAGCGCCGCCGACGGCACCTCGATCATCGCGCCCAGCGGCAGTTGCGCGGCGACCTCGTGGCCCTCGCGACGCACTTCGGCCAGCGCCGTGCGCAGCATCGCGCGCACCGTGCGCATCTCCTCGGCGCCGCTGATCATCGGCACCAGCACGCGCACCGGGCCATAGCCGGACGCGCGCGCGATCGCCCGCAGCTGCGTGTGCAGCAGGCCGTCGCGGGCCAGCGACAGGCGCACGCCGCGCAGGCCGAGCGCGGGGTTGGGTTCGTCGCGCAATGCGAGGCCGGTCTTGTCGGCCTTGTCGGCGCCGAGGTCGAGGGTGCGGATGGTCACCGTGCGCCCGGTCATGCCGAGCACGGCATCGCGGTAGGCGCGGAACTGGGTGTCCTCGTCCGGGATCTCGCGGCTGCCCATGAACAGGAATTCGGTGCGGTACAGGCCCACGCCGGCCGCGCCCAGCGCATGCGCCTCGGCCACGTCCTCGCGCGATTCCGCGTTCGCCCACAGCTTGATGTCGGTGCCGTCCAGGGTGCGGCTGGGCTCGCGGCGCAGGCGGTTGAGCTGCTTGCGCTCGCGCTTGGCCTCGTCGCTGCGCTGTCGGTGCGCGCGCAGGTCGTCGGCATCCGGCTCCAGCACCACCAGGCCGGTGCCGCCGTCGATCACCAGCACGTCGCCGTCGTTGACCTTCAGCAAGGCCTGCGCGGCGCCGACCACCAGCGGCAGGTGCAGGCTGCGGGCCAGGATCGCGCTGTGCGAGAGCGCGCTGCCGGCGGCGGTGACCACGCCCACCACGCCCTGCGCCTGCAGCTGCGCGAGTTCGGTCGGGGCGATGTTGTCGGTGACCAGGATCTCGCCGGCGACGCCCTGCAGTTCGGCCTCGCTGCGGTGCAGGGCGGCATGCAGGCGGCCGATCACCTGGTCGATGTCGTCGATGCGGCTGCGCAGGTAGGCATCGTCGATGCCGTCGAACACGGCGGCGATGCGGTCGCGTTGCAGGCGCAGGGCGTAGTCGGCGGAATACAGGCCGGTGCGGATCAGGCTGTCGATGCCCTGCAGCAGCTCGGGATCGTCCAGCAGCAGCGCATGCAGGTCGAGGAATTCGCCGACTTCGTGGGCCAGCGCGCCGTGCAGGCGTTCGCGCAGGGCGCGCATTTCCTCGCGCACGGTTTCCACCGCGGCATGGATGCGTTCGAGCTCGGCCTCGACTTCGTCGGCCGCGATGCGGGTCTCGGCGACGTCGAGTGCGTGCGGCAGGCGGACGCGTGCCCGTCCGAGTGCGCTGCCGCGGGCGGCGGCGGTGCCGGACAGGACGTGCCGCGTCATCAGCTGTCCTCGTCGAAACGGCGTTCGAACAGCGCCGCAACCGCGTCGGCGGCGGCCTGTTCGTCTTCGCCATCCACCCGCAGCACCACGGTGGAACCGGTGCCGGCGGCGAGCAGCATCACGCCCATGATGCTCTTGGCGTTGACCTCGCGGCCGCGCGCTTCCAGCGTGGCCTGGCAGCGGAAGGTGGACAGCAGCTGCACCAGCTTGGCGGTGGCGCGTGCGTGCAAGCCGAGGCGGTTGATGATGGTCAGGTCGCGCTGGATCACGGCATGGCCCTCATGGCGGTCGGCGGCGGCATGGTCATGTCATGCGTCATCGGTGATGGCCCCGTTGCGCGCGCCGGCGGCGGCGACCGCCGGCAATTCGTCGAGGTCGAGGTCGGCGTAGTTCATCACCCGCAGCAGCATCGGCAGGCTCAGCGCGGACACCCGGCGCACCGGGGTGCCGAGGCGGGCGAGGCGGGCGGCGATGTTGCTGGGCGTGGCGCCGTACAGGTCGGTCAGCACCAGCACGCCCTGGCCGCCGTCGACCCGGCGCAACGCGGCGCTGGCCCGCGGCAGCAAGGCGTCGATGTCGCCGTCGAACGGCACCTCGAAGGCCTCGGTCGCCAGCGGCAGCTTGCGCAGCAGGCGGGTGGCCACCGCGAGCAACGCGTTGCCGATGCCTTCATGGGTGACGAGCAGGATGCCGACGGACATGCCTGCAAGTTAACAGACGGGTACGACGCTGCGGAAGCGCCGCTAGTCCAATTCGCGGTGGTGCACGGCCACTTCCGCCCAGCCGGTTTCGCGGCAGTGCCGGGCCAGGCGTTCGGCCAGGTACACGGAACGATGGCGGCCGCCGCTGCAGCCGAAGGCGACGGTCACGTAGCTGCGGGTTTCCGAACGCAGCTTGGGCAGCCAGGCGTCGAGGAAGCCCTGCACCTGCGCCACGTAGGCCGCGACTTCCGCCTGCGCCTCCAGGTAGTCGCGGACGCCGGCATCGCGGCCGGACAGCGGCCGCAGGCGCGCATCCCAGTGCGGATTGGGCAGCACCCGCGCATCGAACACGAAATCGGCTTCCGGCGGCAGCCCGCGCCGGTAGGCGAACGACTCGAACAGCAGGGACAGACCGGCGCCGCTGAGCCCGTACTGGGTCAGGATGTGGCGGCGCATCTGGTGGATGTTGAGGTCGCTGGTGTCGAGCACGTGGTCGGCGATCCGGCGCAACGGCTTCAGCGCCTGCCGCTCCAGCGAGATCGCGTCGGCCAGCACCAGGCCGAGGTGGCTGAGCGGATGCCGGCGGCGGGTGTCCGCGTAGCGGCGCAGCAGCACGTCGTCGCGGGTATCGAAGAACAGCAGCTTCGGGTCGAGGCCCTGTGCCCCGACCTGCGACAGCGCCTCGGGCACGTCGGCGAGGTCGCCCAGGCTGCGCGCGTCGATGCCGACCGCGATCTTCTCCGGCGCGTTGTCGCCGGCCAGGATGCGGCGCACGAATTCCGGCAACAGTTCCGCCGGCAGGTTGTCGACGCAGTAGTAGCCGAGATCCTCGAAGGTGTTCAGCGCCACCGACTTGCCGGAGCCGGACATGCCGCTGACGATGACCAGCGGCGGCGCGGCATTGGCCTGCGCGGTCACTGCGAACGCTCCAGGAAATGGCTGTGGCGGGCCATGAACGCCGCGGCCGGATCCACGCCCTTGCTGCGCAGCAGGTGCATGCGGGTGGCCGCTTCGGTCAGCACCGCGAGGTTGCGGCCGGCCATCACCGGCAGGGTGATCATCGGCACGTCGAGGTCGAGCAGGCGGCGGCTGCCGATGTCGCCGGTCAGGCGTTCCATCCCGCCGGGCTTGGCCTCCAGCGACGGCTTGCTGAGGTGCACGATCATGCGCAGGTACTTGTTCCGTTTGACCGCGGTGTCGCCGAACATCTGGCGGATGTTGAGCACGCCCAGCCCGCGCAGCTCCAGCATGTCCTGCAGCAGTTCCGGGCAGGCGCCGTCGAGCACGTCGGGCGCGATCTGGGTGAACTCGGGCGCGTCGTCGGCGACCAGCCGGTGCCCGCGCGTCACCAGTTCCAGCGCGAGTTCGCTCTTGCCGGAGCCGGATTCGCCGGTGATCAGCACGCCGATCGAATAGATCTCCATGAACACGCCGTGCAGGGTGACCCGCGGCGCCAGCGTGCGCGCCAGCTTGTACTGCAGGTGGTTGAGCAGTTCGTGCCCGCGCCGCGGCGAACTCCACAGCGGGGTATCGCTTTCCTCGGCGGCGATGCGCAGGTCTTCCGGGCACGACTGGTTCTTGCTGATCACCACCGCCAGCGGGCGGAAGTCGATGATCTTCTGGATCGTTTCCCAGCGCTGGCGCGAATCCAGCCCGTCCAGCCAGGCGAGTTCCTCGGTGCCGAGGATCTGCACCTTGTTCGGATAGATGATGTTGAGGTAGCCGGCCAGCGACGGGCGCCGCGCCACGGTTTCCACCGCCTCCAGCACGCGCGCGGAGGCGCTGCGCTGGCCCGCGAGCCAGCGCAGCTCCAGGCGCTCGGATTGCTGTTCGAACAGTTCCGCGGCGGTGATGCGGGCGGCGTTCACGTGGTGGGCCTGCGCCGCGGCTGCAAGGGTCAGCCGAGCACGCCGCTCTGGGCGATGCCCTCGCCGCGATGGTGGTCGACCATGCGTTCCTTCTGCTTCATCAGCAGGCGGTCGAGCTTGTCGGCCAGCAGGTCGATGGCGGCGTACATGTCCTGGCCGTTGGCGTCGGCGTGCAGGGTGCGGCCGGACAGGTTCATGGTGGCTTCGGCCTTGTGCTCCGGCTTGTCCAGGCCCAGCTGCACGCGGATCTGGCAAGGGTGCTCGAAATGCCGCGCGAGTCGTTCGAAGCGGGTTTCCACGTAGTCGCGCAGGGCCGGGGTGACGTCGATCTGCTGGCCATGGGTTTCGATTTGCATCTGGACCTCCTTCTACGTGTGTGCTCCCTGAGCGGAGCGGGCTTGTTGCGATTGCTAGCCGATCCGCACGCGTTCGTGCGAGGCGGGGATATGCAGGGCTTCACGATACTTCGCGACGGTGCGCCGCGCCACCGGCACGCCGCCGGATTTCAGGGTGTCGGCGAGGCGCGCATCGGACAGCGGCTTGCGCGGATCCTCGGCCTCGACCAGCTTGCGGATCATGTCCTGGATCGCGGTGCTGGACGCGCTGCCGCCGCCTTCGGTCTCGATCCCGGAGGCGAAGAAATCGCGCAGCGGGATGGTGCCGCGCGGCGTGCGCACGTACTTGCGGGCGATCGCGCGCGAGACCGTGGATTCGTGCAGGCCGAGTTCGGTCGCGATGCTGCGCAGGGTCAACGGATGCAGGGCCTGCGCGCCGAATTCGAGGAAGCCGGCCTGTTCGCGCACCAGGCACCGGACCACGCGGAGCAGGGTGTCCGCGCGCGACTCCAGGCCCTTCAGCAGCCAGCGCGCCTCCTGCAGGCGGCCGCGCAGGTAGTCCGCGTCTGCGGCGCCGGCGTGGCGGATCATCTGTTCGTAGTCGCGCTGGATGGTGATGCGCGGGGTCGCGCCGGCGGCCAATGCCACCCGCCACAGCCCCTGCTGGCGCCAGATCACGCAATCCGGCGTCACGTAGGTGCCGGCCGGCAATTCGCCGTGCTGCGCGCCGGGACGCGGGTCCAGGCTGCGCAGCAATTGCACGGCTTCCTCGGCTTCGTCGCGCCTGCAATCGAGCTCGTGGCAGAGGCCGTCGATGCCGATCTTCGGCAGCCGCGCCAACGCGCCGGCGGTCACCGCCATCGCCAGCCCGCGGCCCGGGGTGTCCTCGGCGAGCGCGCGCAATTGCAGGCGCAGGCATTCGCCCAGGTCGCGCGCGCCGACCCCGACCGGGTCGAATTGCTGGATCCGATGCAGCACCTGCAGCACCTCATCGAGGCTGGCATCGATCTCCGGCCGCAGGCCGGCGCAGATCGCATCGAGCCCGTCGCGCAGGTAGCCGTCCTCGTCGATGGCGTCGACCAGGGCCACGCCGATGCCGAGGTCGCGCTGGCTGAAGTGGCCGAGGTGCAATTGCCACAGCAGGTGGTCGCGCAGGGTTTCCGCCCCTGCCGCTCGCTCGCCGGGGCCGGCGAAATCGTCCTCGCCATCGGAGGCGGGGCCGATCCGTTCCTGCCAGGGTTCGCCTTCGCGATCCCAGTGTTCGTCGGCGCGCTCGTCCGCGTGTTCGCGCTCGTGCACGGAGGCATCCGGGATGCCGTCGGCATCGCGCACTTCGTGGGCGTCCGCGGGGCCGGCCTCGCCGGCTTCGGCCCAGTCCAGCAGCGGGTTGCTGGCCACCGCCTCGGCGATCTCGGCCTCGAGCTCGACGGTGGACAGCTGCAACAGCCGGATCGCCTGACGCAGTTGCGGCGTCAGGATCAGTTGCTGGTGCAGCCCGGGGGATAGGCGCGGCTTCATCCGCGCTCAGGATATATCCGGATGCCGATAAAAAACCGTTATCGGCGCGCGACGCGCGAAACGGCCGGGCATGCCGCGGCGCTCAGAGCCGGAAGGTGTCGCCCAGGTAGACCCGGCGCACGTCCGGGTTCTCCAGCAGCGCATCCGGTGCGCCCTGCGCCAGCACCGCGCCGTCGGCGAGGATGTAGGCGCGGTCGCAGATGCCCAGGGTCTCGCGGACGTTGTGGTCGGTGATCAGCACGCCGATCCCGCGGTCCTTGAGGTGGGTGACGATGCGCTGGATCTCGTTGACCGAGATCGGGTCGACGCCGGCGAAGGGTTCGTCGAGCAGGATCATGCGCGGCTTGCCCGCGAGTGCGCGGGCAATCTCCACCCGCCGCCGTTCGCCGCCGGACAGGCTGGCGCCGAGCTGCTCGGCGACATGGCCGATCTGCAGTTCGTCGAGCAGCCCTTCCAGCTCGCGTTCGCGGCCGTCGTCGTCGAGGTCTTCGCGCAGTTCCAGCACCAGCCTGATGTTGTCGGCCACGCTGAGCTTGCGGAACACCGAGGGTTCCTGCGGCAGGTAGCCGACCCCGCGCTTGGCGCGCGCGTACATTGGCTCGTCGGTGATGTCGGTGCCGTCCAGCACGATGCTGCCGGCATCGGCCGGCACCAGGCCGACGATCATGTAGAAGCAGGTGGTCTTGCCGGCGCCGTTGGGGCCGAGCAGGCCGACCACTTCGCCGGCCTCCAGGGTCAGGCCGAAATCGCGGACGACCTCGCGCGACTTGTAGCGCTTGCGCAGGCCCTGGGCGACTAGCATCAGTTCGAGCCCTTGGCCGGGGCCGGCTGCGCCTGCGCCGGCTTCGCTTGGGCGCTCTTCGGCAGGATCCGCATCTTGACCCGGCCGTTGCCGCTGCCGCCGCTTTCGACCTGGTTGGTCTTCATGTTGTAGACCACCCGCTGGCCGTTGAGGGTGCCGCGCAGCTGGCGGATCTCGACGTTGCCGGTGAACACCACCACTTCGGTCTTGAGGTCGTAGTCGATGTTGCTGGCGGTGGCGTTGATCTGGTTGCCGTCGTCCAGGGTCTGGCGCAGGGTCACGCCGCCGCTGAGCAGGGCGCGGCTGGGATCGCCGCCGCTCTGTTCGATGATGGCCTTGGCCGCGACGATGCTCAGGCTGCCCTGGGTCATGGTCACGTTGCCGGTCAGGGTGCAGCTGTCGTTGGCGCCGAGGCTGCAGGTGCTGTGCGCGGCCTCGATGTCCATCGGCTGGTTGCGGTCGGAAGTGCGCGCGCCCGCGCCGGCCGCGAAGGCGGCAGCGAACAGGGCCAGCACGGCGGCCGCGAGATCAGCGGGGCGTCGGGACATATCGGGTGTGCACGTCGGAGAGGAGGGAGACCTGCTGGCGATCGAAATCCGCCTGCAGGCCGCGGCCGCGCATTGTAAGGCCGGGGCGGGTGATGGTGACCGCGGCCGGCGAGCTTGCGCGGTTCTCGCTGGGGAAAAGGTTCAGCTGTTCGGTCTCGATCCGGGTCGGCGGCGGCACCTGCGCCGGGCTGGTGGCGATCACCCGGCCGCGCAGCTGCAACTGCTTGCCGTCGTCCGGCACCAGCCCGCGCTGCGCGCGCACGTCCCAGTAGGCGCCGTTGCGGTCCGGCACCAGGAACAGCGGCGTTTCCAGGCTCATCGACTTGGCGCCCGGGACGCGCTGCAGGCGCGGGCCGCGCAGGGTGAAGGATTCCTTGCCCTGCGAATCCAGCGAGACGAGTTCGTAGTCGTGCAGCACGTAGTCCGAACGCGTCGTTGCGGTGCTCTGCGCGCCAGCGCCGGAGAAGGTCCAGACCGACCATCCGCAGGCGATGGCGGCAAGCAGGAGGACCAGGGTGAGGCCGGTGCGCCAGCTCATCGCGGAGCCCATCAGGGATGCTCCCCATGGGCCAGGATCGCCTCGACCCTGCCCTGCGCCTGCAACAACAGGTCGCAGGCGTCGCGCGCCGCGCCTTCGCCGCCGTTGCGCGGGGTGACCCAGTGCACGGCCGGCAGCACCCAATGGTGCGCATTGGCCGGCGCGATGGCCAGGCCGACGCCGCGCAGGGTCGCCAGGTCCGGCAGGTCGTCGCCCATGAACGCGACCTCGTCCATGCCGATGCCCATCTCGCCGGCGATGCGCTGCATGCAGGCCAGCTTGCTGCGCTCGCCGGTGTGGACGTGCGGAACCTGCAGTTCGCGGCCGCGCCGTTCCACCACCGGGCTGATCCGCGCGGTGACCAGCGCGATCACGATGCCGGCATGGCGGAGCAGGGTGAAGCCCATGCCGTCCTGCACGTGGAAGCCCTTGGCCTCGTTGCCGTCGGTGCCGTAATCGAGCCGCGCGTCGGTCAGGGTGCCGTCGACATCGAAGCCGACCAGCTTGATCTTCGCCGCGCGTTCGAGCACTTCGGCCGGATAGGTTGGCATCGTCATCAGACCACCCGCGCGCGCAGCAGGTCGTGGATGTTCAGCGCGCCGACCACGCGGCGATCCGCGTCGAGCACCAGCAGCGCATTGATCTTGTGCGCTTCCATCAGCTGCGCGGCTTCCACCGCCAGCGCATCGGCATCGATGGTGCGCGGGGCGCGGGTCATGACCGCGTCGATGCGGGTGCTGCGCAGGTCGATCGCGTCGTCGTCCAGGCTGCGGCGCAGGTCGCCGTCGGTGTACAGGCCGAGCAGGCGGCCGTCGCCGTCGACGATCGCGGTCATGCCCAGCCGCTTGCGGCTCATCTCGACCAGCGCTTCGCTGATGCTGGCCTCGGGGCCGATCCGCGGCACGTCGTCGCCGGCATGCATCACGTCGGTGATGTGCAGCAGCAGGCGGCGGCCGAGCGCGCCGGCCGGGTGCGAGCGGGCGAAGTCCTCGCTGGTGAAGCCGCGGGCTTCCAGCAAGGCGACCGCCAGCGCATCGCCCATCGCCAGGCTGGCGGTGGTGCTGGAGGTCGGCGCCAGCGCCAGCGGGCAGGCCTCGGCCGGCACGCTGACGTCGAGGTGGATGTCGGCTTCGCGAGCGAGGGTGGAGTGTTCGCGGCCGGTCATCGCGATGATCGCGTTGCCCTGCCGCTTCAACGCCGGCAACAGGGTCAGCAATTCGTCGCTTTCGCCGGAATAGGACAGCGCCAGCACGATGTCGGCGTCCGTCACCATGCCGAGATCGCCGTGCGCGGCCTCGCCCGGGTGCACGTAGAACGCCGGGGTGCCGGTCGACGCCAGGGTCGCGGCGATCTTGCGCGCCACGTGGCCGGACTTGCCCATGCCGGAGCAGACCACCCGGCCGCGGCAGGCCAGGATCGCCCGGCAGGCGGCGCTGAACGCGCCGTCGATCCGCGCGGCGACCGCGGACAGGCCGTCGCGTTCGATCTCGAACACGCGCTGGCCGCTGGCGGCGAAGTCGAAATCGCTGGCGGGCAAGGCTTGGGGCACGAGGCGTCTTTTCCGGGAATGTTCGTTAGACTGGCTCATTCAGTTTACGCGAGTCCGCCCGCCCGCCCATGAACGCCGACACCATCCGCCAGATGATCGAAACCGGCCTGCCCGGCGCCCGCGCCGAGGTGCAGGGCGACGATGGCGTCCACTTCGAGGCCACCGTGGTCTGCGCGGCGTTCGCCGGCAAGCTGCCGCTGGCCAGGCACCGGATGGTCTACGCCACCCTGGGCGAGAAGATGGGCGGCGAGATCCATGCCCTGCAGTTGCGTACCCAAACCCCGGAAGAGGCGGCCGCCTGATGCAGAAGATCCTCGTCACCGGCGGCGCGCGCCTGACCGGCGAAGTCCGCATTTCCGGCGCCAAGAACGCGGTGCTGCCGATCCTGTGCGCCACCCTGCTGGCCGATGCGCCGGTGCGGATCACCAACGTGCCGCGCCTGCACGACGTGCTGACCACCGCCAAGCTGCTGGCCGGGCTGGGCGCCGGCGTGCAGCACGAAGGCGACGCGATGACCGTGGATCCGCGCAGCGTCGACAGCCACGTCGCGCCTTACGAGCTGGTGAAGACCATGCGCGCCTCGGTGCTGGTGCTGGGTCCGCTGCTGGCGAAATACGGCGATGCCGAGGTCTCGCTGCCGGGCGGCTGCGCGATCGGTTCGCGGCCGGTCGACCTGCACATCAAGGGCCTGCAGGCGCTGGGCGCGGAGATCACGGTCGACCACGGCTTCATCAAGGCGCGGGTCGACGGCCGCCTGAAAGGGGCGCGGCACGTGTTCGAGATGGTCAGCGTCGGCGCCACCGAGAACGTGCTGATGGCCGCGGCACTGGCCGAAGGCACCACCGTGCTGGAGAACGCGGCGATGGAGCCGGAAATCGTCGACCTGGCCGAATGCCTGGTCGCGATGGGCGCGAAAATCGAAGGCGCCGGCACCCACAAGATCACCATCGAGGGCGTGGAGAAGCTGCATGGCTGCGATCATGCCGTG
>Ga0116193_1002615_pt1 | contig 13563 bp, 15 predicted proteins | sample AD_UKC115_MetaG_FD_89892 | JGI IMG/M metagenome (GOLD analysis project Ga0116193, IMG submission 89892) | Active sludge microbial communities of municipal wastewater-treating anaerobic digesters from Hong Kong - AD_UKC115_MetaG | ecosystem: Engineered > Bioreactor > Anaerobic > Digestate... | reverse complement strand
CTGGTGCACTCGCTGAGCCCGTGGCGACTCGTCGACTACTGGACCTGGACGCGGACGCCCGACCCCGATGATTTCATCTTCGCAGGGCCTCGCGCTCGCGGAACCCCACCGCTCGCCGAACCCGGCGGTTCAGTCGAAGGAGATTCATGCGCACAGTCGTGATCGACGGACCCGGTCAGGTCCGGGTCGACACCCGCCCCGACCCGGTGCTGCCCGGGCCCGACGGCGCGATCGTCGCCGTCAGCCACACCGCGATCTGCGGATCTGATCTGCACTTCTGGGACGGCGACTATCCGCTCATCGAGCCGGTGGCCCTGGGCCACGAGGCGGTGGGAACGGTCGCCGAGGTCGGTCCCGACGTCCGCAGCGTGAAAGTCGGTGACCTGGTGCTGGTTTCGTCGGTGGCCGGCTGCGGGCACTGCGCCGGTTGCGCCACGCGCGATCCGGTGACGTGCGTGTCCGGTCCGCAGATCTTCGGCGCCGGTGTCCTGGGCGGCGCACAGTCCGATCTGCTCGCCGTGCCGGCCGCGGACTTCCAGCTGTTGGCGATCCCCGACGGCATCGACACCGAAGAGGCGCTGCTGCTCACCGACAACCTGGCCACCGGATGGGCGGGCGCACAACGTGCCGACATTCCTCCCGGCGGCACCGTGGTGGTCTACGGCCTGGGCGCCGTCGGATTGTGCGCGCTGCGCAGCGCCATCGTGCAGGGCGCCGGGCAGGTCTTCGCGGTCGACCCCGTGGAGGGCCGGCGCAACCGGGCGGCACTGTGGGGCGCCACGCCGCTCGCGCCGCCCGCTCTCGGGGCAGTGCTGGAGGCCACCGGCGGGCGCGGCGCGGCCTCGGTGATCGATGCCGTCGCCAGCGATGCCACCCTGACCGAAGGGCTGACGGTCGTCCGCCCGGGCGGCACCGTCTCGGTGATCGGTGTGCACGACCTCAACCCGTTCCCGTTCCCCGCCACGATGAGCCTGGTGCGCAGCGTTTCCATGCGGCTGACCACCGCGCCGGTGCAGCGGACCTGGCCGCAGCTGATCCCGCTGATCCAGTCCGGCCGACTGGACACCGGCGGCATCTTCACCGATTCCATGCCGCTGGACGACGCGCCCGCGGCGTACGCCAAGGTGGCGTCACGGTCGGCGGACTGCGTGAAGATCGCCCTGCAGGTATGAGCCGGCTCGCCTCGGCGATGACCTGGTTGCGGGGCGACCGCCGGTTCGTCCAGGCCGCGCTGCCACCGGGCTCCACCGCCGATGGCAAGGTGGCCGATCTGACCGGACCGGGCCGCACCGACCAATGGGGAGTGACGTCGACCGATCTCGGCGCGGCGGTGATCGCCCCCGACGGAAAACTCGTCGCGGTGTTCGGCGACACGTTCTCCGGACCCCGCGTCGGCCGCGGCGACTGGCGCTCTCCGGTTCTGCTCGTCGGTGCGGGCGATGCGGCCACCCCCATCGTCTGGGAGCACGCCGGCGGGCCCGATCCTGGTTTCGCCCGGCAACTGCGGTCCTATATCCACGACGCACCACCCTGGCGGGCTGGCGGCATCAGCACCGTGCTGCCGTCGGATCTGCTCCGTGTCGACGATATGCTCTACCTGCACGTGATCGTCAATCATGGCTTCCCCCAGGTGATCTGGACCGAGATCTGGTCGTCGGCCGACAGCGGCGTCACCTGGGAGCACATGGGCGAGCCGGCCAAGTTCCCGGCCGATCTCTACGAGGGGCATGCCCAGTTGTGGTCGTGGGATTACGATCCCGGCGACGGCTGGGTGTACGTGGTGTCGACGGGATTCCAGCGCGACAAGGGCGTGATCCTGCGCCGGGTGCGTCCCGAGGGCATCGGGATCGCCGACGCGTACCAGGCCTGGGGCCACTCCGGCGGTGCATGGTCGTGGGGTGAGCGGGCGACGATCATCACCCCGGACGGCGAGACCTGGGGCGAACTGTCGTTCCGGCGGCTCGGACCGCGGATGTGGGTGCTGGGCGGGTTCATGTCGTCGGGGTACGCGTTGGGCTATCGAACGTTGAGCACACCGGCGACGTATCTGGCCGGGATCGAGGTGCAGACACCCGTCACCGGGTGCGGGTGGGACGAGGAGAACCACGTCGATTGCCGGGTGGCCCAGCTCTACGGCGGATATCTGCTGCCCGGTTCCCGGGTGGGAACGCCGGGCGGTGTCGGACTTGTGGTGTCGCACTGGAACACTCGCCGCGGATGGCCGTATCGGGTGATGCAGTTCCGCACCACTCTTCGCGACACCACCATGGTCGCGGTCCAGGCGCAACGGCCGCGCGGTACCTAGACTGCCCTCATGGTTGCCGGGGAGTGGTGGCCGATCGTGCCCGCCGCCACGGTCGGGGCACCCCGGTTCGCCGACGGTATCGTCGACCGGCCCGCGCTGGTGTCGCGGCTTCTCGCGGCGCGCGACGGCGAACTGGTGACGATCACCGCGCCCGCCGGGTACGGCAAGACCAACATCGCCACACAATGGGCCGCCGCCGACCCGCGGCCGTTCGCGTGGGCGCGGATCGACCAATTGGACGACGACCCCGCGCATCTGCTGCTGCACATCGCCACCGCGCTCGACGCGGCGTGCGGCATCGAGCCGGAGGTGCTGCGTTATCTACGCGGCCCCGGCCGCCCGGTGTTCACCAGTTCGCTGCCCTCCCTCATCCGCGCGCTGGAGGCCTGCGGGCCGGTGGTCGTGCTGCTCGATGACCTTCATGAGCTCAGATCCCCCGACGCGGTCGGCATCTTGCAATCCTTCGTCGATACCGCGCCGTCGACGACCACCGTCGCTGTCCTGGGGCGCGGTCCCCTTCCGCTGGAGCTGGCGCGCCGGCGCCTGCAGCGCACGGTCGTCGAACTCGACACCGCCGATCTGAAGTTCTCTCGCGCCGAGGCGGCGGCCGCGATCGCCTCCGTCGGTGCGACGCTGACCCCGGAGGCCACCTCGTGGATCATCGACCGGTGCGAGGGCTGGCCGGCCGGTGTGGTGCTGGCGGCCATGGCCGTCCGTGACGGCACCGGCGCCGAGAACTTCACCGGCAGTGGCGGTCTCATCGGTGACTACTTGGTCGAGGAGGTGTTGTCCGCCCTCGACGAGAAGATGACCACCTTCCTGCTCGAGTCGGCCGTCGTGCCCCGCTTCAGCGCTGATCTCCTCGACACCCTGTTGCAGCGCCAGGATTCGGCGATGCTGCTCGAAGCACTCTCCCGGTCCGGGAACCTGTTCCTGACCTCGCTGGACACCGAACGGATCTGGTATCGCTACCACCCGCTGTTCCGGGACCTGCTGCTGGACCGGTTGCGGAGCCGGACGCCGGCGCGGTTCCGCGAGATCGCCTCGCGCGCAGCGGGCCTGAGCGCTGCGGCCGGCGACATCGACGGCGCCGTGCTGCTGGCGCTCGCCGCGGACGACCGACCCACTGCCGCCGCACTGGTGGGACGCGATGCGGTGCGGTTGGGTTTCGACGGCAGGGCAGGTGTCCTGGGGCGGCGTATCGCCCTGCTCGACGAGCAGACGGTGGCGCAGTACCCCGACGCCGCGATCGCCTGCGCGTGGCTCGGTGTCACGACCGGTGACGCCGAGCTGATCCAGCGGTCGCTGCTGCAGGCCGTTGCGGCCGATCGTGGCCAACCGCTCTCCGACGGCACATCGTCGGTGAAAGTTGCTGTCGCACTGGTGAGTTCGCTCGTCGGGGTGAACGGGGTGCGGGAGGTTCTGCGGCAGTCCGAGATCGTCCGGAGCGCCGGCGATCACCTGGTCAATCGCTGGTGGGCCGCGGCGACGGTGATGAAAGGTAGCGCCGAGTCCATGATCGGCAACACCACCGCCGCACGCACGCTCCTCGAATCGGCACTGCCGGTGATCGGTGACCTCCCGGGATTCCACGCCGCGGCACTGGCCCATCTCGCACTGCTCGATCTCACCGAGGGCGACGGCGCGGGCAGCACGGCCCGCAGTGCGCAGGCCCGGGTGATTGCCGATTCGCACGACCTGTGCGACGTCGTCCCGATGGTCGTGGTGTACGGGGTCAGCGCTGTCACCGCGGCGCGGCTCGGTGATCAGGCCACAGCGCGGGCAGCGGCGACGGCCACCGAACGGCTGCTCGACCGTCTCGGCAGTCTGGCCGCTCGGACCGCGCTGCTGGGCCACGGCCTGCTCGCGTGGACCGCCGCCCTGCTGGCGGACGCGGACCTGCTGACCAGACATCTCGAGGCGGCCGAGCGGGCCCGCAGGCGCGAGCCGGAGGCGACCGCGCTGTCGCGGCGGCTGGACCGGGTCCGTGCCCTGTCGACGGGCGGCGATCGGCGACCGCTCACGGCGGCCGAACTACGCCTGCTGCCCCACCTCGCCACCCACCTGTCCCTGCAGCAGATCTCGGAGGACTTGCGCATCGGAAGGGAGACCGCGAAGTCACAATCAGCCTCGATCTACCGCAAGCTCGGGGTGTCCTCCCGGTCCGCCGCGGTCACGGAGGCCAAGCGGATAGGACTCCTGCCGACCTAGACCTCTGCGTCAGCTCTGGCGCATCGTCACCAGGTTGCTCCACAGCCGGCGCAGGCTCTCGGTTCCGCCGAACAGCGTCGTGAAGTGCGTCGAGTCGATCAGCACCACATCGCCGGCGCGATCACCGGCGGGCGGCATCCAGATGACCGCGTTGAATTCGGTATTGCCCGCCGCGGTGAACGGATGTGGCCGATCCGGATCCACCCGCTGGCGACCCAGCACGCGCAGTCCGTCCCCCGCAGGGGCGGTCAGCTCGTAGTGCGGCAGATGCTGGTGGAAGCTCAGTGTCGGCACGTCCGTCAGCAGACCGATGTCGTCGAGATCCGCCGAAACCGTCAGTGGCGCAATATCCTTCGTGCCTGCGACGACGGCGGGACGTAGTCCCCACGTGTTGTGCACCGGAACATCGAGAGCGCGCATGAGGCCGCGCGTGTACTCGCTGAACCGCTGCTGGCGCGGCACCAGACGGTCACCGTGGTGCTCGTATTCCATCTGCCGCTGTTGGAAGTCGTCGGTGAATCCGACGTCGTGGTGTGGTGCGAGCAACAGACAGGTGCCCTCGCGCTGCAGCCAGGCTTTGATGGCCTCCACTTCGGCGGCAGCCGGCTCCAGACCGCCCAGCAGGTGGTCCAGCCCGAAGACCATCAGGGTGTCGGTGTCGGCAAGGATCCGTTCGTCGATCGGCTGGTGGTAGCCGGCCTGGTCGACCCGCTGGAACACCGCGACCTGGTGTCCCGTCACGTCACCGGCCAGTTGCTGGAAGTTCAACGTCGATCGGTGGAAGAGCTCCAGGGTCCCGGCGATGCCCTGCAGGAAGTTCGCCGCGCTGAACTCGGGCGTCTCGTAGGCGGGCCAGACGACGTTGCGCACCTCGGTGATCGTGGAGAACCGGTTCTCCATCGCCGCGGGATCACGTTGGGCTTCCCAGGGATAACTCCATGTCCAGTAGATGCTGACCCGGCGCCGGCCGTCGTGCGGGCGGGCGGTGTGCCACTGGTTGTACGTACGGGCCGGTGTGGTGTTCACGTCACTCCTGTTCTGCCGACGCGGCCAGGTGGCGTAACGCGCTCAATCCGGGGAGGAAGAAGTACGCGCCACCGCGCAGGGTGGTGAACGCGGGTATTCCCTTGTGTACCTTACGGATCGGCCTCTTCGGAACGGTGAAGTCCAGCGTGCCGTCCTGGGTTCCGCAGATGGGATCGCGTTCGTTGCCCAGCTCGTGGAATGCCTTGTCGTTGATCCACACGTTCTGCGCGAACTCGAACTGGCGCACGAGGTCCGCGCAGATGATGAAGGCGGCGATCCCGCGATCGACCCCGTCCTCGGCCGCGCCGTCGGGCAGCGCCGGGCCGTAGGTAGCGCCGCGCCGGATCATCCTCCTGCGGTTCATGTTGTGCGCCGTGTCGCGCGGGTTGAGCCGACGGGCATGCGAACCCAGTGGACATGCATAGCCGAACGGATCCATCTCCTTGTAGTTGAAATCGTTGTTGCGCAACGGGTCTGCACCCAGATCCGGATCGTCGGTGTCGGGAGCCAGCACCAGCGGTGCTCCGCTGCGCCACCGGCCCATGAACTTGGCGGCCAGGAGTTCCTGCTCCTGCGGGGTGCCCGCGTGATCGGCGAGATACTCCCGGAACCTGCCCACGTGCTCTTCCAACCGCCGGTACGCCATGAAGCTGCCGTTGCGGGCGAGCACCCCCGGGATCCCGGCGCCGGCGGGCGCGCCGTCTTCGTCCGGATACCCCAGGATGAATTCGCCGGGCTGCAACGGTGCTCCGGATCCCGGGGTCGGCGCCTCACCCGACCCCTCGATTACGGGCTGGGACAACCGATCCCGGAATCCGAAATGATCGTGGGCGTAGTTGAACGGCGGGGTGGCATTGAGGTCGAGGTGCGACAGTGAGCGCACGCCGGAGCAGCGGGCCAACAACGCGTCGTGCTCACCGATGCAGCGGTCCCGTTCCTCGTCGTCACGGGCGAACAGGATCGCGATGGCGTGCAGGTCATCGCCGGCCAGGCCGCCGTCCCAGTGCTCGGGCGCATTCGCGCCGGTGTCACCGAGGATGTCCGCACGCGCGGCCATTCCCTCCCGGAACGCGTCGGGAAAGGTGGCCAGGTCGTCGTCGGGAACCCCGAGCGCCCGCAGCCCCGTCCAGGTGAACGCGAGCGTGATCCAGCGCTTCGATGCGTCCATCGACTCGACGGCGGCGCTGGCCGAGTCCACCCGGTCGATCAGTTCGCGCAACCAGGCGCGACCACCGGCCGCGCTGTCGAAGGTCAGGAACTCGTACCGGCCCGTCATCGCCGGTGTCCGGGTCAGCAGGATGTGCTGGATGTCATCGAATTCGAGCGTGCTGGGCATGGGCGATGCGGACCGCTACTGCATCTGGTCGAGCATGTCGGAGAACGCCGCCTTCAGCTTCAGCGCCTTCTTGATCTCGTCGGCGGTGACGTAGGGGTATTCGCCGTACTCGAGGAAGCTCGGGCACTGGTGGTCACGCACGAAGTTGATGAATGCCTCCGGGTTGGTCTTCCAGTCCTCGGGAAATCCCTCGAGGTTGGTGAACACCGTCGTGATGCCGGTCTGGCTGAACAGCTGCACCGCGTCCTCGGTGTACTTGTCGAAGTCGGTGTCGAAGATGCCCTGGTACTGAAAGTGTAGGCCCGAGCCCACATCGAACAGCACCCAGCGCAGATAGTGCAACCGCAGCGGGGCGAGCACATCCGGGGATGCGGCGATCGCCTCCTCGATCTGTTTTCCATACGCCCGCACCGCTTCCTCGCGGCCCTCCTTCACCTTGGCGATGATCGAGAAGCCGTGACACGCCGGCGTACGGGGATAGACCGGGCCGTAGCGGCCCCGCTCCATCTCGAGGTAGCCCTCCGGCGGGATGGCCAGTGCGGCCGGCTTCGCCCACGCAGGATCGTTCGCCATGTCGGACCTCTTCTCCACGTTCTCCACGGGGTATGAATCCGAACGCTAATGGCGCGGTCACGGCGTTGTCGTCCCCCGGCCTGGGGGATGGCCGTTACCGCGCCCGCGACATAACATCTGTCCAATGCGGTTGTTGTGGGGTTTCTTGGCGCCTGCGCTGGTTGTCGGCGGACTGGGTTTTGCCGATGTCGTCGATGCGGTGCCGGCGCGTGCCGACTGCACCAGCAGTGGCGGCACCACGATCTGCTCCCAGGGCGACGTCCGAGGTGCGGACAATGGCCAGGGCCCGGGCAGCATGGGTGGCGGCAGCGGCTACGGCTACATGTGCGGGTATGACTGGGACTGCGATTACGGCTGGGGCGTCGACTTCGACGTCGACCTGAACCCCGGCCCTCGACCGCCCGGTGGCGGCGGCATCGGACCCGGCCGGCCGGGCGGCGGTGGCGGCATCGGCGGCGGCGGAGGCCGTGGCGGCGGGGGCCGCGGGCGCTGACCCTGCTACCCGCCGGTTGACTCGTCCTCGTCGACGATGTCGTAGAACGACTCCCCGTCCTCCGGGCTGCCGTCGATCTGGCCCTGGTGCCGTCGAGTGGGGCGGGCCTGCCGTCCCGTACCGGGCGGAAGAACGTCAGGGACCTCGGCGGCCAGCTTCTCGTCGAGGGTGCTGTCCTCGTGGACCTCGATCCAACGATCGGGCGGATCGGCGACGATGTCGCCGTCGTCGTTGCGTACCTCATCGGAGTCCAGCGATTCGCTGGGCGACAGGGTGTTGTCGGGTCCGGGATCGTCGTAGTCGCTGCCCATGACAGCCAGTGTGCCTGGCCCGCGGACGTCAACGTGACCCAATCGTTATCCAGGCAGGTCAACCCTCGATCAACAGGCGTGTCGCACCCTGCTCGTTACTCGCCAGTAACTAGATCTGACCCGGCTGCCGTTACGGTAGATCGAGACCTACCGCCGAGAGGAGGCGTAAAGGGCATGACCGAGATGAACTATCTCGAGGTGAACGGTGACCGGATCGCCTATCGCGACGAGGGCGCCGGCGAGGTTCTGCTGCTGGTGCACGGCATGGCCGGCAGCTCGCAGACCTGGCGGGAACTGATCCCCCGATTGGCGCGGCATTACCGGGTGATCGCCCCCGACCTGCTGGGGCACGGACTTTCCGACAAGCCGAACAGTGACTATTCGCTCGGCGGCTACGCGGTCTGGATACGCGACTTCATGGCCGCGCTGGGGATTCCCCGCGCCACCGTGGTCGGCCAGTCCCTGGGCGCAGGCATCGCGATGCAGTTCGCGTATCAGCACCGTCAACGCTGCGAGCGGCTGATCCTGATCGGCGGCAGCGGTCTCGAGACCGAACTGAGTCTGCCGCTGCGGCTGCTCTCGGCCCCCGGCGCCGAACTGGTGCTGCCGATGGTGGCCCCGGCGCCCGTGCGCGACATGGCGAAGATGGTCGGTTCCGTGCTGTTCTCGGAGGGGCTGCCCCCGGCCGGCAAGGAGCTGTGGAACACCTACACCTCGCTGAGCGACGGCGCCAGCCGCGCGGCGTTCCTGCGTGCGGCACGATCCGTCGTGGACTACCGGGCGCAGGCCGTCACCGCGATGAACCAGCTGCACATCGCCGCACAGCTGCCGGTGTTGTTGATCTGGGGTGAGCGGGACTGGGTGGTGCCGGTGTCACACGGACATGCCGCACATCAGGCCCTGCCGGGCAGCCGACTGACGGTGCTGGCCGGCGCCGGGCACTTCCCGCATGTGCAGGAGCCCGACGCGGTCACCGCCGTGGTGCGCGATTTCGTCGCCACCACCGAGCGGCGGTCGGCCAAGGTCACCCGCTGCTGATCGTGTGTCAGCCCCAAAGGGGTTGCCGCCCAGTCGATTCGGGGTGGCCGACCCTCAGTAGGCGATGAACAGGATCTCGTCGCGGGAGTACTCGTGGCCCGGATGGTTGTCCTTGAGGTGCGCCTGGGTCTTTTCGACCAGATCGTCCTCGTCGGTGCCGACGATGGATTCCCCGCACGGGCAGTTCAGATGCGTCTTCATGGGATAAGTGTCTACCCGAAGCGGAGCCGGTGCGGTAGCCGGGGTTCCCCGGTCCTGTGTCAGGGTTGATCACCATGAACTGGCTGCTCCTGCTGGTCGCCGGCATCACCGGCGGCCTGACCGGAAGCATCGCCGGCCTGGCGTCGGTGGCCACCTACCCCGCGCTGCTCGCCGCCGGTCTGCCACCGGTGACCGCGAACGTCACCAACACCGTGGCGCTGGTGTTCAACGCGATCGGTTCCATGTGGGGGTCCCGGCCCGAACTGGCCGGGCAGGGCCGGTGGCTGCTGCGGATGACGCCGGTGGCCGCACTGGGCGGTGGCGCCGGCGCGACATTGCTCCTGACGACGCCGGCCGATGGGTTCGAGAAGGTCGTCCCCCTGCTGCTCGGATTCTCGGCGCTGGCCATCGCACTGCCGCGCAAGCAACTCGACGACGCCGGCGGGGACGCGCCTCGCGGGCGGTTCGTCGCCATGGCGTCGGCGATCTTCGTGATCGCGCTGTACGGCGGCTATTTCGGGGCGGCGGCCGGCGTGGTGTTGTTGGCGCTGCTGCTCCGCACGGGCCACGCGACGCTGGCGCACGCCAACGCCGCGAAGAACGTCCTGCTGGGGGCGTCGAACCTGACCGCCGCCGTGATGTTCGCGGTCCTGGCGCCGGTGCACTGGGCATCGGTCGTTCCGCTGGGCCTGGGCTGCCTGATCGGCTCGCGCCTGGGCCCCGTGGTCGTCCGCCACACGCCGACCACGCCCATGCGCATCGTGATCGGGATCGCCGCCCTGGCGCTGGCGGTCAAACTCGGCCTCGACGCCTACCGCTGATCTCTTCCACCGCGAGTGTGCGTGTTGGTCCGCAACACGCCGCGGGCTGGCGTACTTCTGTGCACGCTCGCGGGGAGACACCGGGTGTCAGCCGCCGATATAGCGCAGCACACTCTCGGCGACACAGGCCGGCTTGCCGCCGCCCTCGATTTCGATCACCGTCGACACGGTCAGCTGCACGGTGTCGTTGCCGACGTCCTCGGCGTCCACCAGCGTGCTGGTGGCCCGGACCTTGGAACCCACCGGCACCGGGGACGGGAAGCGGACCTTGTTGAGGCCGTAGTTGATGGCCAGCTTGATGCCGCCGACGGTGTACATCTCGTGCATCAGCCGCGGAATCAGCGACAGCGTCATGAAGCCGTGCGCGATGGTGCCGCCGAACGGTCCGGACTTCGCCTTCTCCACATCGACGTGGATCCACTGGTGATCGCCGGTGGCATCGGCGAACAGGTTGACCGCTTCCTGGGTGATCTCGACCCAGGAGCTGGTGCCCAGCACCTCACCCTTGGCGGCGACGAGGGCGTCGAGTGATTCGAAGGTCCGCATCTTTTTTCTCCTCTGCGCATTGTTGAACCACCGTTATATTGCCCGGTCACTCGCGAGCGGCGATCAGGCCCTCCTGCACCATGGTCGCGGCGATCAGCCCGTTGTCCCCCACCAGACTGGCGGTCACCAGCCCGCGGCCGCGGGTGGCCGCCGGGGAGCGGGACTCCAGTAGGTTCCAGCCGTCGGCGCGGACCGGGCGGTGGAACCAGACCGACGCGTCGACGGTGCCACTGCGGTGGGTGCGCTCACGCATCGAGAATCCGTGCACCTGCAGTGGGGCGTCGATCAGGTAGACATCGGTCACGAACAGCGCCACACACAGGTGTGCCAGCGGGTCGTCGGGCATCGAAACCGTTGTGCGCCAGAACATCCGGCGCACGAACTCACCGCTGCTGCGGTCATCCACATAGCGGATGTCCAGCTCGTCGAGCGGCAGTCCCGGTGCGGGACCGGCCGGTCCGGTGGGTTCCAGCAGATCCGGATCGTGGGCCAGCTCGCCGTACTCGCCGTGCTCGGGGCCGGCCATCGGCTCGGCGAACGACACCGTTGCGGCGATCAGGGTGCGGCCGTCCTGCGAACCCAGCACCCGCCGGGTGGCCGCGGTCCGGCCGTTGTACAGGCACTCGACGTCGTAGGTGGTGTCGACGCCACCGAGACCGCCGCGCAGGAACTGCAGGTGCAGGCTGGTCGGGCCCTTCGCGTCGTCGACGGTGCGCGCCGCGGCCGCCAGCGTCTGCGCCAGGAACTGGCCACCGAAGGCGCGTTTGCCCTCGGGGCCGTATCCGGGTGCGACGAACGCGTCGCCCCCGCCGGGTCGCAGCCCGAGCAGTCGCAGCAGCTCACTCATCCCGCGGAACCTGTTGCAATGGTGCCTGATTCGCGTAACCGGGACAGCTCCTCCGGCGGTATCCCGAGCCCGGAGAGCACATCGGCGGTGTCGTCGCCCAGGGCGGGCGAGGGCGTCGCCGGCACGCGGTCACCGCCGATGGAGTACGGCAGGCCCGGCGCCAGGTATTCCCCGATCCCGGGCTGGTTCAGCGTCGTGAACAACGGGTTGGCCGTCACCTTCGGGTCGACAGCGGCCTCGGCGAAACTGCGGTAGCGCTCCCACAGGATCGAGGTGCTCGCCAGTGCAGTGCCGATCTCGTCGGCCGCGTGCGCCGCGAACCACGGCGTGAACAACGTCGACAGCGCCGCGCGGTGGGTGAACCGTTGGCCCTCGTCGGTGAAGTCGGCGCCCAGCTGCGAGGCCAGCTCGTCGGCCTCCGCACCCGTCCCGGTCAGCTCGACCAGGTCGCGAAAGTGCCGGCCGGTCAGCGCGACCAACATGAACGGCACTCCGTCGGCGCTGGTGAAGGTCTGGCCGTACTGGCCGTAGATCGCGTTGCCCAGCCGTTCGCGCTGACTACCGTTGACCATCGGTTCGGTCAGGAAGCCGAGGTTGCCCGCGGTGGCCAGCGCGACGTCCTCGAGCGGGAGCCGGATGGCCGCGCCGGCGCCGGTCGCGTCGCGGTGGTGCAGTGCGGCCGTCACGGCCAGCGCCGCGTACAACCCGCACGACACGTCCCACGCGGGCAGCACGTGGTTGACCGGACCGGATTCGGTCGGCGGGCCCGTCACCAGGGGGAAGCCGAGCCCGGCGTTGACGGTGTAGTCGACACCCGTCCCGCCGTCGGAGCGACCCGAGACCTCCAGGTGGATCAGATCTGGCCGCACCGCAGCCAGCGACTCGTAGGAATGCCATTGCCGGCCAACCACATTGGTGATCAGGACCCCGCAGTCGAGGATCAGCCGGCGAACCAGATCCTGGCCCTCTGGCGACCGCATGTCGACGGCCACCGACTTCTTGCCCTTGTTCAGGCCGGTCCAGTAGATGCTGGTGCCACTCTCGGCCAGCGGCCAACGGCGGTAGTCCGCGGCGCCGCCGACGGGATCGACGCGCATCACCTCGGCGCCCAGTTGCGCCAGCGTCATACCGGCCAGCGGCACCGCCACGAAACTGGAGATCTCCACGACCCGTACCCCGGCCAGCGGTCTCTGCGTCATGTTGCAAGAGTCAACCAGGTGCGCCTGCTACTGATCTCCGACACCCACATCCCGCACCGGGCCCGCGACCTGCCGGCGCCGGTGTGGGACCAGGTCGAGCGCGCCGACGTCGTCATCCATGCCGGCGACTGGGTCGACGTCGCGCTGCTCGACGAACTCGAACGACGGTCGGCCCGGCTGCTCGCCTGCTGGGGCAACAACGACGGACCCGAATTGCGGGCCCGGCTGCCCGAACGCGCCGACGCCACGGTCGACGGGGTGCGGTTCACGGTGGTGCACGAGACGGGCGCCACGGCGGGCCGCGAGACGCGGATGGCGCGGCGCTATCCCGAGACCGATGTGCTGGTGTTCGGGCACAGCCATATCCCGTGGGACACCACCACGGACACCGGCCTGCGGCTGCTCAATCCAGGCTCGCCGACTGACCGTCGCCGGCAGCCGCACTGCACCTACATGACCGCGGTGGCGTCCGGCGGAACCTTGGCCGAGGTCCGGTTGCACGCCCTCGACTGAGTGCATACTGCGTCGTGTGAAGTCCGATCTGCTGTCCCGCCGAAATATCGATTTCCTGCTATTCGAATGGCTCGATGTGGCAGCCCTGACGAAACGCCCGCGCTTCGCCGACCACTCCGCCGAGACGTTCGCCGGCGCCCTGG
>Ga0116193_1002614_pt1 | contig 13563 bp, 10 predicted proteins | sample AD_UKC115_MetaG_FD_89892 | JGI IMG/M metagenome (GOLD analysis project Ga0116193, IMG submission 89892) | Active sludge microbial communities of municipal wastewater-treating anaerobic digesters from Hong Kong - AD_UKC115_MetaG | ecosystem: Engineered > Bioreactor > Anaerobic > Digestate... | reverse complement strand
TCCGATGCAGGTGGATGAGGCCGCGATGCAACTGGAATTGGTGGAAGATACGTTCTTGTTGTTCTTGAACGCGGAAACGCAGAAGGTTAATTTAATCTATGCGCGCGGCGATGGGACGTACGGGGTGATTGAGCCTCAGGAGTAATATCGTCGATGCGATTGGCGGGCTCAATGCGGAGCGTTGAATGGATTTTCAGAACTTACCGGTAAAACGCAAAAAGAGCATCGCCGTTGCGCGGCTATTTGAGCGCATGTCGCGCGATCTGGAGTTAGAAGTACTGGCCGGCTTCCAAGGAATGGGTCGGCCAGTTTTCATTTCGGACATTAATCGTCCGGGGCTGGCACTTGGGGGATATCTGGAATACTTCGCCAGCGATCGCGTCCAGATTTTGGGCAACACCGAAACGCATTATATCGAGAATTTGCCGCCGAGCATCTTGCAGCAGCGGATGGAAGGCATGTTTTCGTTTGAGGTGCCGGCGTTTGTGTTGTCGCGCAAGTTGCAGCCGACCAACCTGTTTTTGGATATGTGCAATCGCCGGGGCGTGCCGGTGTTGCGGTCAAGCCGATCCACAGACGAGGTGATCACGCGCATCATCTTGTTTTTGGCCGACGAATTTTCGCCGGAAACAAGCGTGCATGGGACGGCGCTGGACTGCTACGGCGTGGGCTGTCTGATTGTCGGTGCGCCCGGGATTGGTAAGAGCGAAACGGCGCTGGAATTGGTCGAGCGTGGTCACCGGCTTGTGGCGGACGATATGGTCCAGCTGCGCAAAAGTCGCGAGGACTATCTGTACGCGGTGACCAATCAAATCATCGAGCACCACATGGAAATCCGCGGCGTGGGTATCATCGATATCAAGAGCGTGTTCGGCGTGGGACGCGTGCGCAACTCCAAACGGATCGGCCTGGTGATCGAACTCGAGGAGTGGGAGCAGGCCAAGGACTATGACCGGACGGGGTTGAAGGAAGAGTTCAAAGAGATTTTGGGGGTTCACATTCCGTATTTGGTCATTCCGGTGCGGCCGGGCCGCAACATTGCGATTATTCTTGAGGTGGCGGCGTTGAACTATCGCCTGAAAGAATTGGGCGTACATCCGGCAGTGGAATTTAATAAGCGGCTCATGAGCTTGATGCATGAGAACGCGCGGTAGCGTGCATATCGTAGAATGAATTCATGGCGGGTTGGAAAACCCGCCCTCCGTTTGTAGGAGACAGGCATCATGAAATCAATTAATCTGATCTTCGGTTGTCATTCGCATCAACCGATTGGCAATTTCGATGACGTTTTCCGCATGGCCTATGACAAGGCCTATTTGCCCTTTGTTGAGGTGCTGGAACGGTATCCGGCCGTGCGCGTGACGCTGCATTATACGGGGCCGTTGTGGGACTGGTTTGAGGCCAACACGCCGGAATACATTGCGCGATTGAAGACGCTGGTGGACGCCGGGCAGGTTGAGATCATGGGGGGCGGGTATTACGAACCCTTGCTGTGCTCGATTCCTGAACGGGATGCCATCGCGCAGGTTCACCGCATGAACGAGGTCTGCAAGCGCCACTTTGGGCACACGCCACGGGGTTTTTGGCTGGCTGAGCGTGTTTGGGAACCTCATATGCCGAGCGTCATTAAGAAAGCGGGGCCTGAGTATGTGGCCGTTGACGATGCTCATTTCCTGTGCGCAGGACACCCGCAAGAGGATCTGTTCGGATACTACGTGACTGAAGACCAAGGATACAGCGTCAAGGTGTTTCCGATTTTGGAACGCCTGCGCTATTTGATCCCGTTTCATCCGGTACACGAAACAATTGACTTCCTGCGTGACGCGGCGACCGAAGATGGTTTGCGCTGTGCGGTAATTCACGATGACGGAGAGAAATTCGGCGTCTGGCCTGAGACGTATCATAGCGTGTATGAAGAGGGTTGGCTCGAGGAGCTGTTCCAGGCGCTCACCGACAATCAGGAGTGGCTGCATTCGGTGACCTATTCGGATTATCTGGCGAAGGCGCCGGCATTGGGTAAGACGTATCTGCCGACGGCCAGCTATCACGAGATGATGGAATGGGCGCTTCCGACCGGCATGCAGCATCGGATGAAGGATTTTTTGGCGGCGACGGAGCGTGTGCCGGAGTGTGCGGCTGACGCCAAGCTGTTTGTCCGGGGTGGATTCTGGCGCAGTTTTTTCGCCAAATACCCCGAATCGAACAACATGAACAAGAAGATGCTTCGGGTGAGCGAGAAACTTTACCGGCTGCAGGAGATGGGGCCATCGGTCGTCGCGGATGCGGAGCGTCTGCTGCATGAGGGACAGTGTAACTGTGCGTATTGGCACGGCGTCTTTGGTGGTTTGTACCTGAACCATCTGCGCACAGCGGTGTACGAGAAGCTCATTGAGGCTGAACGCATTCTGGATGGTCTGTCGCATGCGGATGATAACTGGGTTGAGTGTGAGGCCGTTGATTTTGATGCGGACGGGTTTGATGAAGCCGTGTTGGAGAACGCGCAGCTTTCGCTGACGTTCAGCGCCAAGGATGGCGGAACCCTGTTTGAGTTTGACTATCGCAACAAGCCCTTTAATTTCGGGAACACGTTGACGCGCCGGGAAGAGCCGTATCATGAGGTATTGCGCCGGGGCGAGGTCAACGTGGGGGAGACGGGCAAGGGCGATCAGAGCATCCATGAGCTGGCGCGCGCCAAAGAGGCGGGCCTTGAAAATTATCTCGTCTACGATCCCTATCGTAGAGTGAGCTTACGCGACCATTTCCTGACCGAGCATGAGACGGCGCAGCAGTTGTGGGCGGGGACTCACCGGGAGTTGGGCGATTTCGCCACGTCGGTCTATCACTTGGAGACGGGGGCGGACACGGTGGTGCTGACGCGCGACGGGCATGTGTGGTCGGATGAGCGGGCGTATCCGGTGCGGGTGCAGAAGACCATCACGCTTGCGCCGCGTGCATCCTCGTTCGAAATCCGGTATGATTTACTGAACAACGATTCGGTTCCGTTGCGGGTTTGGTTCGGCACGGAGTTGGCGGTGAATCTGCTGACGGGATCTTCGTTTGATCGCTATTACCGCTCGGATGAGCGGGATATGGGTTACGCGAAATTGGGCGAGATGGGCCGGGACGATGATCTTGGGCATCTGGCGTTGCGCGATGACTGGCAGCGACTGGAATGTGGATTCCGGTTTAATCAGCCGGCGCGCATCTATAGATTTGGAATTGAGACCGTGAGTCAATCGGAGAATGGCCAGGAGCGTGTATATCAGGGCAGCATCGTGGTGCCGTGCTGGTATGTGGAATGCGCGCCGGGCTCATCGGCGACTCGAACAATAGTCATTGGCGTTTCTTCAACCTAGAGGCAGCAACAGCAATTTCGATGGACGAATTACGTGAGGACATGCTTGTCGTGAATTCGATGGGGATGCATGCGCGTCCAGCGGCGGCACTGGTTCAGACCGTGCTTCAGTTTGGCAGCGATGTGTATCTTCAAATGGATGGTCACAAGGTCAATGCGAAAAGTATTATGGGTCTTTTGACGTTGGCGGCGGCCAAAGGCAGCCGGCTGACGGTGATCTGTAAAGGTAATGATGCGGCAGAGGCGATGAAGGCCGTTCGCGACTTGATCTCGTCGGGGTTTGGAGAAGAATAAGTGGAGATTGCCCTTCGCGGAATAGGGGTGTCGCCCGGAATCGCTATAGGTCCGGCGCTGCCGTTTGACGTTCATGCGTTTGATATACCCAAGTACAGCGTCTCGGACAAGATGGCGGAGTTGGAGCGGTTTGACGAGGCGATTGATGCGGTTCGCGAGTATCTCGAACGGCTGTCCCAACAGACGGCGGTGACGCTGGGGGATGATCACGCGGGTATTTTTCGTGCCCACCTGTTGCTGCTGGAAGATGTGACGATCCGTGAAGAGATCGAATCACGACTGGATGACGAAGGCCTGAACGTAGAGTACCTCCTGGACGACCTTCTAGATCGGTACAGCAAAATTTTGAGAACGGCGAGTGATCCGCTGTTTCGCGAGCGGACCAGCGATCTGCTGGATGTCGGCAAGCGGATTCTGGGCAAGCTGCTGAAGACGGAGATGGCCAACCTGGAGCGGATTGACTTTCCCAGCGTGGTGATCAGCCAGGATCTGTCGCCGGCGGACACGGCCAATATCGACGTCAACAATGCGCTCGGCATCGCGACCGACATAGGCGGTCCTACTTCTCATACCGCCATTCTGGCGCGGGCGCTTGAGATACCGGCGGTAGTGGGGCTGAAGTACGCCTGTGCGCACGTCAAGCCCGGCGATACCGTTATTCTGGACGGCACCAACGGATACTTGTTCGTACGTCCGGACGCTTCGACGCTGGCGGAGTTTACGGCTGAAAAGGAACGCCTGGAGCGCAAGCGCGAGACGTTGTTGCAGGTGGAAGAGACTGCCTGCTGCAAAACGATCGACGGGTACGAAGTGCCGCTGATGGCCAACATTGAATTGCCGGTCGAGCTGACGCGCAGTCTGAAGATCAAGGTCCAGGGGATTGGCCTCTATCGGACCGAGTATCTGTTTTTGAATCGCCCGACACTGCCGACCGAAGAGGAACAATTTGAGGCGTACGCGCAGGTGGCGGCGGCGCTCAATCCGCGCCCGGTGACATTGCGCACGCTGGATATTGGCGGGGACAAATTCGTTTCGCACATGCAGTCGGCGACCGAACTCAACCCGCAACTCGGGTGGCGGGCCATTCGGTTTTGTCTGGAACGTCCGGATATCTTCAAGGCCCAGTTGCGGGCGATGCTGCGGGCGAGCGTGTACGGCAACGTGCAGATCATGCTGCCCCTCATCAGTGGACTGACTGAGCTACGTCAGGCCAAGGCGGTGATAGACGAAGTTCGCACGGATTTGGAGCGGCGCGGCGTGCCGTTCCGTGCCGATATGAAAGTTGGGTCCATGATCGAGGTGCCCTCCGCCGCGGTTACGGCGGACGTGCTGGCCAGGGAGTGCGATTTTTTCAGTATCGGGACCAACGATCTGATTCAGTATTCACTGGCCGTGGACCGTGTCAATGAGAAGATTGCGCATATGTACGAGCCGGCGCACCCGGCTATTTTGAGAATGATTCACTACACGATCAAGTCTGCCAAGCACGCGGGCATTCCTTGCAGCATCTGCGGCGAAATGGCGGGTGATCCGTTGTTTACTGAGCTGTTGGTGGGTATGGGCATTGATTCGCTGAGTATGTCGGCGGTGGCGGTACCCGGAGTCCATGCCGAAATTGCGAGCACGAGCATTCCACAAGCCAAACGGTTTGCCAAACAGGTGTTGGCGGCGCATACGGTGGCCGAAGTCCGCAGTCTGATTGAGCGTCGGTTCAAGAAGAAGGGGGCGATGGAACGGTATTTGTCTCAGGTTCGAGCGGACGAGAATGCCTGACGCGATGGAGAAGTGGCAGCTGTGGTGACGCGGATCGTGATTTTAGGTTCGACCGGTTCCATCGGTCGCAGTGCGCTTGACGTGGTCCGCCATTACCCGGAACGGTTTGAGGTGGTGGGGTTGGCCGCGGGGGGCAACGTCGAGCTTCTGGCGCAACAAGCGGCGGAATTTAAGCCGAAGTACATCTCCATAGGCGATGAATCCGGTAAGGACCGCCTCAACGCCCTGAATCTTGATGCTGAAATCTGGACCGGCCTGGATGGGTTGGTTCGGCTGGGGTCGGTTCCGGTGGACGTGACTTTGTGCGCGGTGGTGGGGTCAGTGGGGCTTAGGCCGTTACTGGCCGCCATGGACGCGGGGAACCGAATCGCGTTGGCCAACAAAGAGTCGCTGGTGATGGCGGGGCGGGTCGTGACGGAACGGGCGCGCGCGAAACAAGCCGTGCTGCTTCCGGTGGACAGTGAGCATAACGCCATTTATCAGTGTTTGCACGGGCATAGATTGGAGGACGTGAATTGTGTTCATATTACGGCCTCGGGCGGTCCGTTTTATAAGCGTACACGCGAGAGTCTGTGGGATGTGACGCCGGCCGAGGCGACGCACCACCCGACGTGGGACATGGGGGCGAAGATTAGCGTGGATTCAGCGACGCTGATGAACAAAGGGCTTGAGGTCATCGAGGCAATGTGGCTGTTTGATTTGCCGCTGTCGAAGATTGAAGTCGTGATTCATCCGCAGAGCATTGTGCACAGCCTGGTCGAGTTTAACGATGGTTCGATCCTGGGCCATTTGGGTATTACGGACATGAAGTTTCCGATCCTGTTCGCGCTGACGTGGCCCGAGCGGGTCAAGTCGCCCATGGGCCGGTTGGACCTGACGCGGATGCGGGAGCTCAACTTTGCGGCGCCCGATTTCGATAAGTTTCCGTGCCTTCGGTACGCGCTGAGCGCGGCATCGGAAGGCGGGACGGCGCCGGCCATGTTGAATGCGGCCAACGAAACGGCGGTAAACGCATTTTGTAACGGACGCATCCGTTTTCTGGAGATAGAGCAAGTTGTCCGGCGGGTCATGGATGGCGCGCGGACGGAGTCAGACCACGAATTAGAGGTGGTGGAAATCGCAGATCGGTCGGCGCGCGCGGCGGCTGAAGGTATCATACGTTCATTAGAAACCCATCAATGATGAAGCGCGTAGTGCTTAACCGAACTGGGAAGAGAGACTAATGAGTATTTTGATTTTTATTTTGGTGTTGGGGGTTCTTGTCTTTGTCCACGAGCTTGGCCATTTTCTGGCAGCCAAGGCGTGCGGCATTTACGTGGACCGCTTCAGCCTGGGGATGCCGCCGCGCGCGTTTGGCGTGAAGATTGGAGAGACCGACTACTGTGTCGGAGCTTTGCCACTGGGCGGTTATGTGAGAATGGCCGGGCAGGAAGATACGGCGCTATCTGACGAAGAGCGTGAAAAGCTATACGGGCACGTTGCGGAGGAGCGGAAGTTTCACAACAAACCGTTGTGGCAGCGGTGGATTGTGATTTTGGCCGGCCCCGTGATGAATTTTGTGCTGGCGATCGTGCTGTATGGCGTGATGGCGGCTGTTGGTGGGTATGTGCCCCAAAGTGAGGTCGACAATCGTATTGGCCTTGTGATGGACGATTCGGCGGCTTCCAGGGCGCCTGTTTATGCTGAGGCTGGTTCAACGAATGAGCCGGGTGCGCCCGTCGGGCAAGGTTGGCAAACGGGCGACCGTATTGTGAGCATTGACGGTGAACCCGTCAGAAATATAACGGACGTTGCGGTCAACGCGATTCTTGGCGGCGGCGAACCGATGCGGGTTGTGCTGGAACGCACGGAAACGGATGGGCGGGTGGAACGGCTTGTCTCCATTGCCGCTCCCGAAAAGGATGAATCCGACAAGAATCAGTCGCACCCCAGATTTGGGGTAATGCCCTTTGAGCCGGCTCTCGTTGAGAAGGTGTTGCCGAATACGCCGGCGCAAGAGGTTGGGCTGCAGCCGGGCGACGTCATTGTGCGCGCCAATGGTCACATCGTTGACAGGGCCGTATTTCATAAATTGGTTGAGACGTGGCCGGAATCAGAATCGATGCCCATTGAGGTTGAGCGTGACGGCCAGTTGCTTCCAATGACCGTCACCCCTGTGACCGTGGGACGTGTGCAGGACGCTTTTGTTGGATTGGTTGATGAGAAGGCATCCGAGCAGGAGAAGCCGATTGTCCTGGTGGTTGATAAGACAAAGCAGCCTGATCTCAAAGCAGGAGATATTGTTGAAAAAGTCAATGGCGAACCGGCCAGCCTTGCTCTCTACAGACAACTGGAACAAAACGCCCCTGATGGCACTTTGCAGTTAGACATCAAGCGTAAACCCAGATTTTTTGGTCTGAAAGAAGGTGCGGAATTCTCTGTTGACGTGCCGGTATCCCCTGTCAGAGCCATTGGGGTTGCGTTTGGCACCAAGATGGTATTCCATAAATCGCCGCCTTCGGAAGTTGTGCCGGAAGCGTTTCGTCAGGCGTATCAAGATTTTGGCCGGACTCTGAAGACGTTGGTGGTGCTGGTGTCAGGCGATGTCAGCCCCAAGGAACTGGGGGGGCCGCTGATGATCTTCAATGTGACCACACGAGCGGCCGAAGAAGGCTGGTGGTGGCTGTTCAAGATCACGGCTTTTGTCAGCGTGAACCTGTTTGTGTTCAACCTGCTACCGCTGCCTGTGCTCGATGGCGGGCTGCTCTTGATGATGATCATTGAAGGTATTCGCAAAAAACCGGTGAGCCTCAAGGTTCAGGAGCGTGTCCAGCAGGTGGGGATGATCTTCCTGATAGGCTTGTTGCTGTACGTGACGTACAACGACATTATCCGCTGGATGTCTTCAAGTCCGTGACGAAGTCCCTATTTTCAGACGTTCATTGACATCTTTCCAAAGCTGAGATAGTATCTAATACGGCTGGTTGCAGCGGTGTGGGGTTGACAGTCAGCAGGGCTATGGTTTGGACTGACGCTGACAGCATTTTTATTCCACGTGCAAATGGGATGAGGGACTACCATGGACCGTCGTATTAATATTCTTCTCGTAGAAGACAATCCGGATCATGCCGAACAGCTTTCGGATGCGTTGGATGAGGATTTTTCGGTGGATGTGGTGTCAGACACCGCCTCGTGCATCCGCAAGCTTGAAGAGGGCATGTATGATTTTCTGGTGCTGGATTATTTCCTCGGCACAAAGGAAAACGGGCTTGACATTCTCCAGATGCTCAACGGCAAGGGATTTGATCTGCCGAAGATTGTCGTTACCGCATATGGCAACGAGGACATTGCTGTCGAGGCGCTGAAGTTGGGGGCGCGCGATTATGTTCCCAAGACGCTGAATTCGGACTATCTGCGCCGGGTTGTTGATGTGATCCGCTCGAATTTGCGGCGGTACTGCATTGTGAACGACCAGTTGGCTTCACAGACGACGTTGCGGGTTTTGCGCGAGCAAAAGGCGAGTCTGTTTGAAATCTGGCGCAATCGCATCCGCGTCTTGGCGGACATGCATGAGCTGCACCAGATCGACAGCGTGACCGACGAGCTGTTGGAAACGGTATACGAGGCTCTGCTGAAGGATATCACCGAGGGAGTGAGCGGCCAGTTGTCGGAGGTTTTGCAGGGCCTGCCGCCGAGTCAGCCGTTGGCGGGTTCCATCACGGTGATGGGGCTGGTCCTGATTGCGTTCAAGGATGCGGCGCGCGTTATGGTGAAGAACGCTTATCCGGAGTCCTTCGATAAGCGGGCGCAATTCATGATGAAGATTGGTCAGCTTGTGGAATCCAACGAGCTGGAGATGAGCAAGCGCTACATGCGCCTGATGGAGGAAGCGCGCGAGCTGGCGGCGGAATCGGCCCGGGCGCGGTTGAAGTCGCAGTTGATCGCGACGCTCCAACATGAGATTCGCCAGCCGTTGAGTTACATCCTCAATTCGGCGGAGGATTTGGCCGAGCATGCTGGCAACGAAGACTTGAAACAGCGTTATGCGGAGATGGGGCGGCAGGCGGAGCGGATCAATCATGTCTTGAGCCGGATAGAACGGGCGACGGATTCCTTGCTGACCGAATATAGCGACACGATCAGCATTTTAGATCTTTCAGACAAGGGGCGTCTGTAGTGGCAGGTTTGCAGGAAATTTCGGTAAAGCGTTCAATCCTTGTTGTTGAAGACGATGACGTATTGGCGCGGCTTTATCGCATAGTGTTGACTCAGCGGGGGTGGGAGGTCTTTGTTGCCTCTACGGAGCCTGATGGACTGGAGGCTTTTGACGAGGCGCGCCCGCCGGTTGTATTGACGGATTACCGGCTGCCACGGGGCAATGGAATTTCTCTCGTTGAGCGGATCAAGCAGATCAGCCCCCAAACCGAAGCGATCTTGATTAGCGGTTATCTCACCCCAGATCTGGTGGATCTGGCGACCCGTAGCGGGATGTTTGAGTGTCTTCGCAAGCCGGTGGAGCTGGCGAAGATTTTGCAGACGGTGGACGGGGCTTTTTCGCGCGCCGTTGAAGGGGGGACACCGGACGGTGGAGAGGACGTGCTGCGCCATGTTCGATCGGCGGTGGACAGTACGGCTCAATATGCTTTGGCGATTGACAGTGATTACACAATCGTGGCCTCAAACGCGTGTTTTCGCGAGCGTTTCGGCGCTCTCTGTGATGGCATGAAATGCTACGAAGTGGTGTCCAAGGGGACTCGGGTGTGTCCGGGATGCCGTGCGGTGGCGGCGTTGGATTCCCAAAAGAAATGTCGCCTGTCGCATCCGCCACGACTGTTTGGCGGCGCGCCGGTGGAGTTTGAAGAGTTTATCGAGCCGTTTCAGGGGCATCAAAAGCCACAACATATTATTCTCACGCTGTCGGAGGTGGAGCACCATCAGCCTTCGGCGCATTCGTCTCGCCTGGCGCCCGCGGCGCGCCCGGATGTCAGGCCCGATGAGAAGCAGGAATCGCTGCTGGTGATGGCGACGCTGGATGGGCGGATTGTTTTTGCTAATGAAGTCTTTACGCGGACATTTTTGGGGGGGGCAGACGCCGGGTCAAGAAGCTTCTTTGATTTTTGTGACCGGTATTTCCTGAGCAGCATCCGCAAATCCGGCAGTAGTTTTCGAAAGTGGATCACGGATCACCGGCGCTCACAAATCTGGTTTGAGAATCGACTGGGAAGCCGCAGCCTGATTGACTGGGAGTTTAATGTTATTGACCTGCCGCAGGGTGGCGAGCCGGTTGTGGCCTGTGTCGGATATGACCGGGATCGCCTGCAGGCAGTTCAGCGATGGGCTCAGTTCTATGACACGTGTTACCGGGAGATCTTTCGCTACCAGTTCGGGATGGTGTTGGTGTGCGACGCGGACCGGCGAATTATTGCCGCCAATGAACGGCTGCTTCATGCATTGGAGACGCGCTCGCGCGATGTCATCGGGCGCTCACTTAGCGAATTTATCGTTGACGAGGACAGGGCTGAGCTGGATGAGCGGTCGCAGGAGTTGCGGTGTCGTCAGGCGACAGAAGACTTCCGGATTCGAATACGGCGGCCCAAGGGAGGCGTCCTTTCTGCGCTGGCCAGTCTGGTTTCCATCACAAATGCCTATAACGTGACCGAAGGCTATGCGCTGGTCTTGCAGGATGTGGAAGAGCAAGAGAAGCTTGAACAGATGCTGGGACATATCGAAGAGCTGTATAACCTGGGCGGGTTGACGGCGGGTATAGCGCATCAGATGAACAACTGTCTTTGCGCGATCATCAATTGGGCTGAGCTTTTGAAGGTAGAGCCTGAGAGCGCCCCGCCTCCGGACATGATCATCGACGCCGCCAAGCGCATGCAGCAGTTAAGCACGGAAATTTTGCAGGTGGCGCGCAAGCCACACAATTTGGTGGACGCTGCGTTTGATGTGAATCAAACCATAGAGGCGTTGGCGCAGTTGACAGCGCGCCGCATGAAGCAGGATCACATCCAGTTTGAGACGAACCTGGCGGCGGATATGCCCAAATTGCAGGTGTCGGAGGCGAAGCTTGAGCACGTGCTGCTGAATCTGGTGACCAATGCGGTTGAATGTTTCCGGTGTGATGCGGTGCCAAACAGCAACCGTGTGATAACGGTGTCGACATCAAGCAATGCCGAGCGAGTGTTTGTGGATGTATCCGATACCGGACCCGGAATACCCGATGAGATTCGGGATAAGGTTTTTGAACGGTTCTTTACGACCAAGTCTTCGGGTACAGGTCTGGGGCTTTCGTTGTCAACGAATATCCTGGAGTCCATTGGCGGGCAATTGCAGCTTGTGAAGACAGGCCCCGAGGGAACCGTGTTTCGTGTCAGTGTGCCGCACCGAGGATAAGCGGAAAGGGAGTGAGAATGGGCAACCGGAAACCGGAGCGCAATGAAGTAATTAATCTCCTGACCGATAAGCGGGCGGAGCTGCTGTCGACATGGCATGAGAATATCCGGTCTATTCGTGAAAATCTGCACCTGGGGTATCTGCCTCATGGCAACGCCCTGCCGATTTCGCTGGAAGAACTTGATGATTTTTTGACCGCCTATCTTGAAGACCTTCACAAGGGGCAGTCTCATCAGTCTGAGGAGTACCTGCTCGATCTAGTGGAACGTAAGATTGCCGCCGGCTGGTCGTTGACGTTTCTGGAGTTGATTAACAGTACGTTCGTTAACGCGGTGCGCGTGATGGTGCGTGGGACGTTTCCGGATTCATTCGATTCGCGCGCCCAGTACATGGAATGGATCAGCGAGCTGGTTAGCCGCAACGATCTGCGGCTGGCACACAAGTATGAGACGCTGCTGGGGAAACTGACCAAGGAATTAATGGAACGTCAGCGCGAGCTTGAGGGGCACAATGCGATGATGCAACAGTTTTTCGATGTGGCGTCGCATGAGTTTCAAGCGCCGCTTTGGTCGATTCTGGGGCATGCGTCAAAACTGATCTCACATTACAGTCCTCACATTGGGGAAAAAGGGATGCATGGGCTGGCCCGGATTCAGGACAACGTGCGCGAAATGCATTTGCTGATACAGGGATTTGCACGGCTGCTAAGTGTGACATCGTTCAGCAGCCAGGTCAGTGAGTTTTCGCTTCAGCATGTGATGCGCAGCGCGCTGAACCGGATTCGGCGTGAGATGGAGAAGGAGGTCGAGGTTCAGTTGCCGGCCGGGTTGCCCAGAATGGTTGGAAACCGGCAGCAGATCGAGCATCTGTTTTATGAGCTGTTGCGAAACGCGATTCTGTTTGCCGACGAGGCGCGGGAAAACATTGTGGAGGTGGCGTTCGAGGATAGCGAGGGCCCGCGTGAGGCGTGTCGCATCTGGGTGAAGGACCGGGGCATTGGGATTCCGCAGGAGTATGCTGAGCTGGTCTGGAAGCCGCTTGAGCGGCTGAATGACGTTCAGGTGGAGGGATTGGGGCTGGGTTTGGCGTACGTAAAGCGTGTTGTGGAAGTTCATGGGGGGCAGGTGCGCATTGTGCCCGAGTATAGTCCGGGGACATGTGTGGAAGTTGTGTTGCCGAAATCGCGTCCGCATGAGCATGTGCATATTCATTAGGCGAAGAAAGGTAAGTTTCAGATGCTAGGTGGTATTGCCAAGAATGGTTTGGATCGGATTTTGTTGGTTGAAGACAACGAGGATCATATCGAGCACACGGTGGACGCGCTTGAAGAAGGCGGGATCATCAATTCGATTACCGTGGTCCGTGATGGGTTGTCGGCCATTCAATATCTGAAGCATGAGGGGCCCTATTCGGCCGATGATGTGGCGCCGCGGCCGGGATTGATCTTGTTGGATGTGAAGTTGCCCAAACGAGACGGATTTGACGTGCTGGCGACGATTAAATCGGACCCGGATCTCAAGACGATTCCGGTGATCATGCTGACGACCACGGGCAATGAGGAGGATATTGCGCGCGGGGCGATGCTGGGCGCCAATGACTATATTGTAAAGCCGGTTCAATTCGACGAGTTCATTCACAAGGTGAAGGGACTGGGCAAATACTGGGCGCTGATCAGCGACTTGGCCAGGTGACACGATGGCATACGAAATTCATCCGGAGTTGAGGCAGCTGATTGAGCAATGTCAGCCACTGATTGATTCTTTGGG
>Ga0116193_1002611_pt1 | contig 13571 bp, 11 predicted proteins | sample AD_UKC115_MetaG_FD_89892 | JGI IMG/M metagenome (GOLD analysis project Ga0116193, IMG submission 89892) | Active sludge microbial communities of municipal wastewater-treating anaerobic digesters from Hong Kong - AD_UKC115_MetaG | ecosystem: Engineered > Bioreactor > Anaerobic > Digestate... | reverse complement strand
TGTATTGCAGAGCATCAGAAATTATACTATATAACCTGTTTTTAGAGATATTATCAATCGCAAGGTAAACGGAATTTACTCTGTAATCTTTTATAACTTTCTTAATATCGTCTAATTTCCCAAAAACCTTGAAATCTTGGAAAACAGTCATACCTCTTTCAACATTATCATCGAGGAAGCCTATCACCTGAGATTGGAATTCCTGCTCTTCCATAATTTTAGAAGCTAGTAATTTGCCTCGCTTTCCCGCGCCTATTATTAAAATATTTTCGCTTAGCAGATTGCCGAGCCATTTACTGCGGAATATTGGGCGAATGAGAAGAAGTCTGTATGATATTAACAGAATTGTGCATAGTAATAAAAAGTAAATAAACATTAATCGGCTATCGAGCATAACTGAAGGTCGTATAATAAACTGGGCAATAATTAGAATGATAAAACCGATAATTATCCCCTTGGTAATCAAAACAGTTTGCCTTGATTTCGTAAAGATAATATGTCTTTTGTATAGTCCAAGATATTGAAAAATCACAATCCATAGAAGGGAATAAGGGATAAAAATTGCCCATTCTTGCGCGATTTTAAACTCGGGGATATTTATCACATCTATATGCGGCATAAAGCGCAGTCTTAGTGCAATTGCAAAGGATGCGTTTAGCACCAAAAGATCTAAAAAGGCAAGAATGAACTTGAAGGGCGGGTATTTTTTAAATATAGTCATAGGTTTTTTTCTTTTTTACAACGAACTAAACGAACAAAAACTAAAAACAATTAATTGCATTTGTTAGTTGATTATATCTAAAGAAGTTCCAATCGTGCCAGGTTACCCAGATACATCAATAATTATATCAACGACTTCATTAACTAAATTTTGATTATTAAAATCAATTATATTCTTTTTACTTTTTCTCTGAACTTTAATAGAATTGAAATCACTAGAATTCTCAATGAACCTCAACCTGCCTTGTTCACAAAGATATTCATCTAAGTATGGCCGTTTTCCTGTAAAAATGCTATATGTTTCCGTTCCTAAAAGTGCTGACTCTCTATTCATAGTTCCACCACCGCTTACAGTGATGTCTGCCGCCCAAAGAAGTTGTAGTCCATCAATTTGCTTATCTAAAAATCTTATATTTTCATTAGTATGAATTTTCGATAAAATAAGATTTTTGTCGTCAGAGGTACGGCTAATTATTAAACAAATTGTGTTATCTTTACTCGAGAAATAATTTAATCCATCTATTAATAATTTTTCACTTCTCGGGTCGTGATAATTCCCAACTAAAGCAGGCGGTCTTACCACAACTAAAATTGAATTCTCTGGTACATTAATTTGTTCACGCAAATTGTTATCCGGCTTAAAACTATTTAGATATAACTGCTCTTTAAATCCATTATACCTAATAACTTTCTTTAAATTAAGTCCCACAGAAGCCAAACGTGAATCAGGAATAAGCCTGGGAATTAACATATATTTAGAAAAATAACTAAATATTTTCGTCTCAGTATATTCATAATCTATCATTACCAGAGATTTTATCCCCATTAGTTTAGAAGCAACAACTTGAGTTCGGGATCCATGGCTCATAGCCAGTCTAATATTATCATAGTTTTTTATATATTCTTTTAACTGATATGACCTTTCAAATAGGTTTACTATTTTTTTAATTTTATTTTTTCCTCCATGAAATCCAATAGCAGTGTGATTTATATTCCAAAATTTAAGCTGCTCAACCGTATGATTAAAATCCCTCGCTGTAATGATGTATTTTAAGTTTCTTTTTTCTAATTCCTTGAAAACAGGACGAAAAAGAGATACATGAGGTAAATTATCTAAGTCAAACCAAATTGCTTTATTCATGATTAGCTACCAAAATTATCAAAGCATAAAACATCCAAATCTGAACCCATCTGATATAATCAATTTTATTCAAAATATACTTATCTTTTTTATAATAGAAATATCCTGAATGTTCATTCCAAAAAATCCTAATGCCTTGTCTTATAACTTTATCCAAGATAGGATTACTTCTTTCTGATAAATTACTTAAAGTGGAAAGAGTAATGATAGCATGAGCAAAGGCATGGGAATCCAAAGGATAAATTTTATTGTGATAATATTTTACAAAACCTTCCTCAGTGAAAAAATAATTCAAATAAAATTCGTAGCCATTTATAAGGTTTTCAATATATCTTCTATCATTAGTAAAATTAATGTAATCATTTAAAGCAAGAAGATTATAGCCAGTATGAAAGCTGTCTATCCATTTTTGCTTCCAACCTACACCGTAAAACCAAGATCCATCTTCATTCTGATGATTGATAGAAAATTTCATACCTTTTTTTGCATTCTCTAGATATTCATCATTACTAATATAGTGATTAACTCTCGCTAATAGAGCTGCCCCCAACATGTTCGCATTATGAATACAAGCGCCATTATTAACAGGAGTATATGAAAAACAAAATGAATCATCTTCATTATATCTATTTAAATCATTAATTATAAATTCACAGGATGATTCTGCCACATCTAAATATTTTTTCTCTTTCGTAATTTCATATAAATCTAAAAATCCATTTGCTATAAATGATGTATTTACGATTGTTGGTAAACCTTTCTTAAAAAAGGAGTTCCTATTGGGCCAATCAAAGTTATAACCCCAACATTTTCCCGAATATCCCTTGGAATAATTTGTCATTAACCATTCCGCAAAATATTTAGCTTGTTCTAAATCCTTATGATCATTTGAAAATTTATATTTTTCAACATAAGCAGAAATTAACAAACCAAATCCTTTAGGATTTATCCCTCTTTTAATAAGTAAAATCGGCCTTAAATTTATAGGACACCATTTTAATAATTGTACAAATAGAATTCCGAGAAATCTATTACCAAAAGTTAATGTTTTTAATATTGGGCTGTTAAGAGCATCGTATGGATCATAGCCCATAAAATCATTAGATTTTAGATAGGCTTCAAGTTTATCAGAAATTTCTTTAATTTGATTATTCATGATAACTTAATATTTGATTTGGTTTTAATGGATTTAATTACTTTAAAAGTTGCTAATGTAGAGATATAAATATCTTCAAAAGGAATCGGACAGGGTAATCCATTGTTAATTGATTTTAGAAATAACTCAACTCCTTTTATGTGACCCTTATCCTGATTTAATAGTTTATATATTTTTTCTTTTTTGCCATATATTTTCAGTCTCTTAAAATCATCAATAATTGCTATTTGACCAGCTGAGAATACTTCAAGATACTCTTTTTTTAATGCTTTGGAACCATTAGAATAATACGCAATAGAAGCAATACTTCCATTTTCAAAATTCAAATTTACGGTAAGTGTATCCATAAAATTGTTGGCATCATCCATTACATAAGCTGAGACAGATTTAATTCTTGCTCCGGCAATAAACATTGCCAAATCAATAAAGTGACATACTTCACCAATAATTCTGCCACCACCAATATCTTTATCCTGAATCCAACTATCGGCAGGAATAAATCCCGCATTTATTCTGTAATTAATCGCTTTAGGCTGAGTATCTGAAAATAACTTTTTTATCTTCTGAATATGTGGAGCAAACCTCCTATTAAATCCGAGCATAAGGTTAGTCATTGGTAATTGGTCATTAGTCATTCGGCTATTATAAACTTTCGTGATTTTGTCCAATTCCTCTTCTGTCATACATAGCGGTTTTTCAACAAATACATTTTTACCTGCTTGCAGCCCTTTTAAGACATACTCAGCATGCAAATTGTGACGAGTCGCAATGAAAATAGTATTGATATTATTATCATTTATTATATCATCTGCGTTCCCTATTGCATATTGAAATCCATATTTATCAGCAATATTTCTTGAATCATTCCCTGTAGCAGTAGCTACTCCTACCATATTTCCATATTTTTTAGCATTAGGAAGTAGAAATTTCTGGGCAAATGAACCGGCGCCGATAAAACCAATTTTTAATGTTGAACGTTGAATGCCTGCCCTGTAAGGAGCCTGCGACTGTACAGGATTGAATGTTGAATTATCCTTTTTTAAAAATACTGTTTTTTCAATTTTATTTTTAACATCATACTTTAATAGAATCCCAACATAAGGTTCTGATTTATCAATTATCATTTGATAGGCTTTTATCGCATCTTTGAAATCAAAAATATGTGTTGTTAACACATCAAGATTCAATTTATTTGATTTAATTAGTTCTAAAAATGCTTGCATATTGCGATTTTCAGTCCATCTGACATAACCTATTGGATAATCCAGCCCTTTTTCTTCATAATTGGATTCATATCGTCCGGGGCCATAAGAACTGGACATACGGAGTTCAAGTTCTTTCTTATAATAATTTTCACGAGAAAAGCCAGTTGGAACTGCTCCAACAATAACTACTTTCCCTTTTTTTCTACATAGTCTACCAGCCAATTCGACAGGGTCTAAACTTGATGTACCAGCGGTAATAATAACAGCATCCACACCAAAACCATTAGAGAATTCTAAGATACTTCTCTCTAATGATTCATCATTTCTTACAAAACTAATATCAACACCGGATTTATATGATAAATCTACAGCATTTTTATCAATATCTATTCCTGCTACTTTTATTCCAGATGCTTTAAGCATTTGGACCGTTAATTGGCCAATCAATCCTAAACCAATAACAGCACAAGATTCACCTAATCTCAAATCTGCTTGTCTTATTCCCTGAGTAGCAATAGAACCTATAGTTGTATAGGCAGCATATTCTAATTTTACTCCTTCAGGAACTTTTACGCATAGATTCTTAGGAACAGAAACTACTTCGGCGTGAACCGCTCCTGCTCCGCCACAGGCCACATAATCACCAATTTTGAAATTGGATATATCCTTAGCAATATCTATAATTTCACCAGCACAGCTATAGCCGAGAGGTGCTGGTGCATCTAATTTATTCATTACCTTTTTATATGTTTGAAGAATTCCCTCAGTTTTAACGGAATCCAAAACCTGCTTAACCTGCTCTGGTTTTTCTTTGGCCTTACCAATATATCCTTTTCGCGCTGTTACTACTTTCATACCTTCAGTTCCAGCACTGATTAAAGAATAGTAATTTCTAACAAGTATTTGCCCTTTATTCAAAGCTGGAAATGGAACTTCTAATATTTCCATTTTACCAGTTTTGACATTTTGAGTGAGTTGTAACATCGTTATTCCCCATTTTTCAATAAATATTTTTTATAAATATCAATTAATACTTTGTGGTACCTTGTATTTTCTCTTTTATTCAACAATTTGTTTTTATGATTAATATCTAATTTTAATACATACTCTACTTTATTTTTAAGGTCATCTAAGTTATTGCTTTTAAACAAGATAGTTCCCTTTGGTCTCCTGCATATATCAGAACCAATTGAGATAACACCAAGATCTAAAGCTTCCTGTAATGAAACTCCATATCCATCTTTTCTGTTTGCTCTTAAAAAAAATAAACCGTTTCGAACATAGCTTGTAAGTTTAGAATTATAAATAATTTTTATATCATCACCAACTTCATTTTTTTGTATATAATCCATTAGAAATGTAATATCTGACTCTTTTTTATCACCAATTAGGAGTAGCATTCTTAAATCATTTTTAAAAAATTTTAAAATATTAACAGCAAGGTCGAATCCATATACATCAAATGCATTCTTTTTAGTTATTCGATAACAAGAAAATACGAAATATCCTCTATTATCATTATCAACTAAACTTATATGTTTGATCGTTTTTTGAAAAGGAACATAAGCCGGTAAATACCTATGATTTATATTATTACTTTTTAAGAGTAGAGCAACTTTATCTGAAACAACAAGCAATTCAAGATAATGCGTATTTCTTAAAAGCGTTAAAAAAAACATCTTATATAATTTATTAATGCTGAGTAAATATTCATTATGAAGTGTAATAATGATTTTGGAAGTATTTAATCTCGAAAATAAATACCAATATATATACTCAAAACCTTTTAATGTTTCATGAAAATGTATAACATTTTGATTTTTAGTTATTAAATATTTAATAAACCATAATTTTGATTTACAAATGGGAGTGACATTTTTAGCCTTTGTAGAACCTCTATTATACACATGAAAAGGAATATTTTCTTTTTCAAGATAAGGTAACAATCTACTAACATGAGTTGCTATTCCTCCAATTGGAGGAGGATATGAACCTACAATTTCAATTTTCACTTTGACAATAATACTTGTTAAAAGCTAATATAGTTGCAACAGAATAAACCACAACAGCATGTATGATTAACTTTCTGGCGAAACATTTTTCAAATATTCGTTGATGCGTTCGATTGTCCGTTTTCTCATGTTTCGGTAACCCCAATGGGATCTTTGTTCATTGTAATCTTTCAGCCATTTGTCCAGGTCTTTTTGTAAGGCTTCAGCCGACTTATACATCTTCGTCCGGAAGGCTGACAGGAAGAATTCATTTAGGACGGTACGATTGAATCGTTCTACAAATCCGTTGGTTTGAGGATGACGAACTTTGGTTTTACGATGTTCTATCTCCGCTAATTCCAGGAACATTTCATAGGGATTGTTGAAAGTCCCACAGTATTCCCCGCCATTATCGGTCAGAATCGTCTTAACGTCCAATTTCCAGTGTTTATACTGGGGCACAACATCGTTATAAACGACGCTCATAGAGTGTTCAGGTAACTTGCCGGTATGCAGATAACCGAAGGCATAACTGCAGTAGGTATCAATAACAGCCTGTAGATAGACCTTGCCGACTCCCTTCAAATAACCAACATAGAACCTATCCTGAGAAAGCAATTCACCCGGGCGGGAACTTTCAATATGCCGCTCTTTATAGCAGGAATTGGCTTTTTCGATGGCTCTGACTTGCTCAGCAGTCAGTTCAGCTTGATTGCCTGAAGCAAACTCTTCCAGTTTAAGCAATCGGTCATATTGAGCGCTCAGACCGTTCTTATCTAGAATCTTCTGAATCGTTATTCCCGATACGGAAATATCCGATAGTTTTAAATGATCCGGAAGTCGATGACAACCCCACATCGGATTTTGGACTGCCAAATCCAATATCTTTTTGACCACTGCGGGTGGGGTGGTTTGTGGATGTGTCTTGTGAATCAGTGGCAAATCAGCCAAGTCCTCCATTCCATGAGTCTGAAAACGCTTTTTGTACTAGTAAAAACGGCTTCGGCTAATACCCCGTTGACGGTAGGCTTCAGAGATATTGCCTAATGCTTTAGCTAGTTCCAAGGAACTCAGGCGTTTCTGGGCTAACTTTCGTTCAGATGTTTCCATAACTTCTTCCCTGCCTAGCCGGCAGGCAGGCTTTCACTTTTCCTGCTGCTGGAACTCTGCTTCTCCCGAATTATCGGGATTCGATCCGTTCCAACAGCATAGTTTAACATCTTATCTCTTGATTCGTAAGAAGATTAACTATACATATTTTTAGTTTTTAGACCAATCGCTACATTTTTACCAATATTTACATTTCCTTCTGTTGCATTGATATATACATCAACTCCAAGATGTCCATTATTTCTAAAACCAATTTTACCATCTCCAACAGTTAAAAGCAACGTTGAAAAATCGTGAAATTGTTGCCTAATTGAATTCTTCTACAATTGCCTACGATTTTTACTACTCTTTTTACTTTTGAATTTTTACCTATTTTACCTAATCTTATCTTCCAATAGGGTAAAAACAAGTATACTAATATTCGCTCTTCGGCTTTGGCTAAAACATCTAAAAATGAATAATTTTTGTATAACTTCATTTTAACACATCGTTTAATCTTTACTGGGAATATTCAAAAAGTAATATACAAACTTTTTTTATTATTCTTTAAATCTAAGTTTAACTATAAAACCTATTTTTGAATAGGCTTTCTCAATATTATCTAATGAATGTTTCACATCGCCAACTCTTTCCTTTTCAAAAACTGGTTTAATACTTTTGCTGAGAATCTTATTTATAATATCAATTTAGTGCAATTGCCCGTTCTTTAACAAAAGGACTAATCTGCCAAGAATTTCCACTACAGAAAATAATTATTCTCATTTTAACTTCTTATACAATTTGTTTATAGTGTTACCAGGTAAGAAAGAAACAAAATAATAAAAAATAGATAACTTATTAAATTTGATTTTCAGCGATTTAATTAAATTTTTTCTTGCCAATTTGGGCTGATAATTATTCCACAAATATTTCTTTGCTATATGTAGATGATAAATAGCGGTTTTATATTTAAGATCTCTATTCATTGCCATAGATTTTAATATATTTTTTTGTTCTTCAGTTATTTTATCATTTATTGCATCCAATATAATATTTTCTATAATCTTTGAATCTTTTCCGGAACTTTTGGTTGTTACAGCAGTTGGACATATTCTATATTTAATCAAGACATCTGGTAAATTTCTTAATTCACCAATTTTAGCAAATTTGTTAAAAAGAAAAGCATCTTCAGCCGAACGCATATCCGGATAACCTCCAACTTTATCAAAAGCAGTTTTACGATACATTGTGCTGCTATGGATAAAGGGCATACTCGGTAAATTATTTTTTATTTCTTCCCAACTTAACGCTTGATTTGAAGTATAAACATAATTACTATCTTTATCAATTATTTCAGCATTACTGCCTACTGCTACACACTCTGGATGTTTTTCTAAAAAATCGTATTGTAATTGTAATCGATCAGGCATACTAATATCATCAGCATCTAATATTGCAATATATTCCCCATTAGAATGTTTAATTGCAATATTTCTTCCGATTCCCTGCCCTGTATTTTTTTGATCGATAACTACTATTCTTGCATCATTATAGGATTTAATAATGTCTAAACTGGAATCTGTTGAACCATCATTAACAATAATAAATTCAAAATTCTTAAATGTCTGATTTAAAATACTATTGATTGCTTCCCGGAGATATTTTTCTCCGTTATATACTGACATTATAACGCTGATTTTAGGTGATTTCATATAAATATAATCTTATTTTCTAAGACTTAATAATAAAATTTATTATTTATGTATTGCTAAATAATTTGTTGTTATAAAAATTTCCTTCAATTCATTATAGTTTTCAATCTCATACAAATTATTTCTTAATATTCTATAAATTTTATATCTATCTTTCAGTAGATAATAAAAATCCTGAAAATATGTCCTAGAATCGATGTTACAACCCCCAAATTCAAATTGAATAAATTTAATAGAGTCTTTTTCCAACATCGTTTTAGCACCTTCTAATGCATTAATCTCATTTCCTTCAATATCTAATTTCAAGAAATCTATTTTTTCAATTCCTTGTTCTTTACAAAATATATCTATAGTAGTTAATCTAACTTGCTCTTCGGAATCCATTTTAATATTGAAATGTTCTAAATTCCTTTTATATAATGACGATAAACCTGATAATTTTTCATAATAAAATAAAATTTGTTCCCCCTGTTGATTACTTAGACCTAAATTATATACATTAATATTTGAATATCTTGAAACATTTTCAGTTAATTATTTAAAAATATTTTTTGCAGGTTCAAAAGCATATATGTATATATCATCTTCTGGTTTAAATATTTTTTCTATTTCTATTATATAATTTCCAATATTAGCACCTACATCAAAAATTACAAAAGGTTTAGTATAATTTTTTATTTCTGATTTTACAAAGTTTAATACAAAAATTTCCCCGTCATTTTGAATATCTGATCCTAAACCAATATTCATACCTTTTAAGGAAATTCTAAATAGTTTTTCATAAAATGATTGTAAACATTTAACTCCAAAAAATATTTTTAATAACTTTTTCATTTTAATTTTTTTTATTTTAATCCAATTTTAGTAAATAAATCCTCAAATCGTTTTTGATAAGTATGACATTTTAATGCTTTTTTATGCCCTGCCTGTCTTATTTTTTCTGCAGGAGTAATCTATAAATGTGATTTGCAATTTCACCAAATGAAGGAGGATAAAGACCTATAATTATTAAATTAAGCCTAGTATTTTTTATTACATGTTTGAGAAACTGCACCGCCAATTAAGAACCAAATTGTACTACCTTGATATGGTAATTCAAAAGTAGCTGTTCCTAAAGATAAACCAAAATACATGAGAATTATAAAATTTATTGTAAGTATTAAACTATTTTGATTTCTATATACATTTTTACTGAAAATAAGTTTGAATGGTATCAATAAATACAACAAAAGATAGACTAGACCATAATTTGTAAAAATAAAAATATAAGAATTGTGAGGATTAACATATCCCCATCCACCAAGATATCGAGTTAAATCATAATCAATATTCATTCCACTAACATTTACTAATAAATTACCACTATTAAGTATTGAAACTAAATTATCATACCAAATTGTCAATCTCCATATAATATTACCTCTTAAATCATAATTAGTTTCTGAAAATTTAAAAATCAATTCTTTAATTTCGTTTATATTCACAAATAGCATTAATATTATAAATAAACTAATTATAAGTGCTATTTTATAATTACTAAGTAGTTTTGCTGTAAATCTAATCTTATATTTTAAGAGATAGTATAATAATACTATGAATAGAGCTAGAAAAGAACTACGTACATTATACCTATAGATCACGAATAAAATTAATAATAAAATTAATAATTTGTTTTTTTGATCCTTCTTAAATATATAATATAAAAAACTAACAATCGCCAAAGAATTCAATGTGTCTGAGGATTGTCTAATTCCTTTGCCACCATATAAGGGTGTTAGTGAAAAGAATATTGATTTATCCTCAAATTGAAACCGTATTTCAGTATAAATTAAATTTATAAAAAAACAAAACACTAAAAACTTAATAAATTTTTCAATTTTTTCTTCTGTGTTAAGGTAATAATAACCCCATAAATAAAAAAGAAATGAAAAATTCACTATTAAAAAATTAAAAACTCCTTCATTCCCCTGTTTCAACCCTAAATAAAAGGGTATAATACTCACCAGTAACACAGCATAAAATATCTTTTTATTGGGAAATTTTTTAAAGAAAAGACTATAATTCAGGATAGAAAAACTAATAAAAAAAATATGATAATATTTGATATTTGGTATTCCTATTAAATTAGTAGAGATTAATTCTCTGCCAAATATATTAGAAATAAAAAAGAATAAGTACAAATATATTTCTCTTAAGTTCATATATTTTTAATTATATACAAATATTTAAAATTATTAAGTCGTTTAATTATACCATTATCAACATATGTGAATATATAAAATTGTAATTTATGTTTATATTTGAGTATATTCTTTAAATATTTTCGGGCTTCTTTTGACCTATTATTAATTAATAACATTTTTGCAAATTCAAAATATGCATTTGATTTACCAATATTAATATATTTATTATTTAGCCTTCTGCTATATACTTCTGCGAGATTAAATATTTCTATTTTGCTCTTTAGTTTTTTTTCTATATTTGTCTTTCTCAATGTGCTTTGGTTATGAATTCTATAATTGACTAAAAGAATATTTATATAGCTAATAGAATATTTTTCAGCAAGTCTAAGCCAAAAACCCCAATCCTTCCCAGGCAAATTTATTTTAAATCCACATACTTTAAGAAATATAGTTTTGAAAAGTAAAACTGACAAGTTTATTATGAAATATTTCTGTATAAGACCATCTACAATTTGATTTAAGCATTTCTTCTAGCTGAGTAGAAAGTTTGGAAGTATGCCAAATATCATCAGCATAGATAGAAGCGATTAGTTCCCCAGTACAGACTTCAACACCAAAATTTCTAGCACTTTCTTGACCACCATTCTCTTTATAATAATATTTAACTCTATCTGAATATTTTTGAACAATCTCCTAATATTGATCAGCATAATATGCTGGTATTATGATGCTAACTAAATATTATTTATTCATTTAAAAATCATATGAAACAAATCTTGAAATCTTTTCTGGTAAGTATGTTCTCTTAAAGCTCTCTGATATCCTGCTTCTCTAATAATTTCTTGTTGGTTTTGATTTTTAAGATAGTATCTAACTTTTTCTAATAATTCATAATTATCACGATAAGTAATCACTTCTTTTTCTGGAATAAACATCTCTGCTAATTCATCAGAATAGCCAGTGATATAAAATGCCCTACACATTGGAGCTTCAAAATCGCGTAAATGCATATGCTTTAAAATATTATTGCTTGGATCATGTTGATTATAAACCTCGAGAAAGCCTAATGAAATTTCACTTTCACTATACAAATTAATTAATTTCTCATCAGAAACAATATCATTTAAATTATTTGGAAAACTATTTGCTAATTTACGTTTAAAATCATGTTCAAATAACAATCCTGAATATTTTGCTTGTAAATTAATATCATTTGATAAAACTGATTTTGTAAGCAAATAATATCGTTTGAAAAAAGCTCTATTTTTGGTATTTGCTGCGTATTTCCACCCAGGACCAAACACTTCAACATTTACATTATTCTCAAGTAGATAATAAATATATTTTGCCCTTAGGCTGTAGTTCGATCCCACAAATGTAACAGAATATTTTTTTTTTAGTCTCTTTGGATAAAAATACTTAGGATTTGAAGCCATTGGCCACCAAAGCGATCTAACACTAATAGAATCAAAATGTTTTTTAGCATCTTTTTCCGAGTAAAGATTATAATCAAAGTACTTTGCTATTTCTTTAACTAAATAAAATTGGTGAATATTATTGCAAGAAAAATTTGTAGTAATTACCTCTTTTTTTCGAATTTCCGATATTAAATTAAAGTCAATCATTCCATCCGTAAGATATCCAAAAAACAAGTCAATGTGTTTTTTATTATTTTCTCTGTTGAAAAGAGCAAGCAAATTTTCACTGACTTTTTCTTTTAGTCTTTTGCTATTTGTTCTCCTTGCTAAAATAGCATCATTCGTATTAAATAATATTACTTCATGACCTAACTCAATTAATGGTTCATAAAGATTTCTATACCATGTATTACTATCTTTAACTGCACTATTTGTATTATTTTGTATTGCTAGTAAAATTCTCATCATTTTCCTTTTCTCGCTACTGCCCACATTGAACGAGACCATATTTTAGGTGGTTTTAAATTAAGAAATAATAAAATTAAGGAAACAAGTAACTTGGTTGGAAAATAACCCAGAGTTCTGATAATATTGTAGAAGGAATTAGGAAATGGTCTTTCGTCTAGTATCTTAACATTATTAAAATTATTCATTTCTAGCAAATGCTTTAAGACTATGGAAGTAAAACTTAATCTATGTGTAAAATCATTATATCTATCATGTGCGCCAAAAAATCCATCCGAGCAAGGTGTTCTTAAAACTATAATGCCGCCATACTTTAATTTGGATTGGCAGAGTTCCAAAAATTCTAATACAGTATCTTTGGCACTTCCGAGTTTAGTGTGGAATCATATCTAATCCGCCAAGATGAAAGAGGATTGCGATTCGGTAATTTTTAAAATCCCGGAAACCTCTGGCGATAGATTTGATTTGTTGGATTTTAGAGTTAAAACCTT
>Ga0116193_1002610_pt1 | contig 13573 bp, 14 predicted proteins | sample AD_UKC115_MetaG_FD_89892 | JGI IMG/M metagenome (GOLD analysis project Ga0116193, IMG submission 89892) | Active sludge microbial communities of municipal wastewater-treating anaerobic digesters from Hong Kong - AD_UKC115_MetaG | ecosystem: Engineered > Bioreactor > Anaerobic > Digestate... | reverse complement strand
GGTATTGCCTCTCTAAATGGCTCAAACGAACATCATCCTCGTTAATTCCCGGACTTGAAATTTTATCTTTGTGTTTATCAACATCCAGAAATAAAGATCCAATTGCTATTCTAAGAGCTTCTAAAATAGCAGTCTTTCCTGTCCCATTTATCCCGACTATAATATTAAAATTAGGATCTAATTCTAATGTCAAATTTTCATAGCATCGAAAATTCTTGAGTTCTATTTTATGTATCCGCATGGTTGTATACTTTCTATATTTTCTATTATCAGACAAATCACTTTAATTATACTACTATCAATTCTGCTGAACCCTAGGAATTTTAACAATAAATTGTTCACCATCTACATCATTAATCAATTCAATATTGGGCTGATTATCTAATGCACGTGTAATTCCAGAGCCAAATCCACGATAATTCATCAATTTCGAACAGTAGGATACCATGAGATTATTTCTCACAACTGCATTTCCCATTTTAATATTTTCAATCGTCAGACTGTTTGGCAACGAACCTGGGCTCACAATTTCAACTCTGTTATCAAAAATCATGATTCGTATTGGACTGTTTTTTGAATAATCTCGGTGTGTGAGCGCATTTTGTACCAACTCTTCGAGTGCAATCTTTGATATTTCCAGTATGCCAACTGAGTTGAAATTTTGTTCAGCTTGTACTGAACGCAAATTGCTTGCAAGGAAAGCCATTGCCTGATCGAACATCTCGGGAATTGTACCTTCAATATCTTTACTATCTCGGTAAGAACTTCCACCAATGCTATTTCCTAAGAATGAAATAGCTTTGATACAAAAAGCAGGGCGATATTTTTGTGGGTTATTTGCAAAAAACTCTAAACCACCTAAGGTCAGTTTATTATCTTTTATGATATTCAGATTAGTTAATAGTTTTTCATCGATCTCTACTTTTTCTTCCGAATCTGATTTTTGAATGACTTTTATATATTTTTCTACTTTTGACTTATCGACATCGGCTACAGATGTATTGGGTATTATCATTTCATCTACATAAAGACTACCACTTTGTTGAAAAAGTCTTATCTGTTCATTATTATCTGTAAGTTTCCTTTTATCAGCACCTTGTTTTATCCATATTGCACCATTTTTATCTTTATAAGGTTTACTCACACCCTCTGGTATAGTAACAACTAATACTTTTTTTTCTCCATCATCTGTATTGACAGTAAGTACTTCTGTTTCAATGAAAATTTGAGGCTTTACTTTGTCGTTAGCTACATTTGCCAACCTGCTATTATAGTTATTAGAGGAAGATTGTAGTTGTTCATAACTCAAACCTACGATTTTTCCAGTTTTATCTTCTATACCAAGAAGAATAACCCCTCCTTTAGAATTCGACATGGCAATCATTTCTGCCGCAAATTTATCATCATCCATTTCCTGTTTAAACTGTACCCGGCTAGTTTCACCAGAACTTATTATATCTAATAACTCTATAGTATTCATAGTTTTCCACCCTCCCAAATTTTATAAATATTTTTTCTTATATCAAATGCTTCTTGACCACCTTCCATAATTCGGATTATTTTTTCCTGAATGCTTTGACTGTCAATACTTCCACATTCTATCTTAATTTCATTATCAGGAATATACTGACAAGCTACCAACATTTCACTGTCGCCTAATACAGGAATATTAGCATTATGTGTTGCAAAAATGAACTGCATTTGTCCTTTCAGTCGTTTTATTTCACGAATCACATCCTCATAAATGGTTTGGTTATCCAAATCGTCTTCCGGTTGGTCTATAATCAATATGTCATTCTCTTTCTGAGACAGAAGAAACAATATTAGCGCAGAAGCACGTTGCCCTAAAGAATGCTTCTTTAGTGGGGTTCCATCGAAATTTATAATTATCTGATTTGAGACTTTATAAGTCAGCAAGTCATATAGATTAGCTTCAAATCTATTTTTCACTTCGATTAATTGATTCTCCGTCAGTCTATCTGATAATTTGCGAAAACCATCTTTCCGCATATCTATAAAGTCAGCATAATCATCCCTAATTGCAGTATAGGTTACTTCACTTATACGCGAACCTCTAAATACTTCCTGTAGCTTAGCAAGAAATTTATCTTTTCGCCCTTTATAATTAACTTCTATAAATAGCTTACCTCCAACCTCGTTTATTTTATTAACTTCGGCTTTCAGTAAATTGAATTTATCATACCACAGATTATCCAATGCGTTGACTGCTTCATTTAACAATCGTTCCAATTCAACCCTTTTGCCTTCCGACTTTTCTATTTCAATAAGTTTCAGTTTTGAAGTTTCAAGCTCTCTGTTAATCTTAATGAAATCATCAGGATTAAGTTCCGGTATATCTATTTCTCTTTTAATCCGGGCAAACTCTTCTTTTAATTCTTCCTTTTTCGCTTTAAGCTTATCGATAACAACGGCAAATTCTGCTCCTGTTTTTTGGGCATCAGAATAGATTGTTTTTATCTGCCCTAATGTTGCTTTTAGTTTATCTACTAAAGATATAGCTTCTTCAAATATTTCTGGATTTGTTTTAGACTCAAGTTCCTTGTTCAGGGAATATTCATGATTTTGAATGATTCCCTGTAAATCATTTAGATAAGAATCTACTCCTGTCTTGAAATTTTGCAAACGATTAATGTCAGACTCAAATGAGGTTTGCAATTGTAATTTTTCAGCTACTCCTTTTTCTTTAAACAAGTTGAGTCTGTATTCGGCATTAGCCTTTGCAGTTTCAGTTTCTTTCTTCAATAGAGAAAGATTTCCAAAACTCTTAAACTCGTTTATTATGCGCTGAATTTCAGTTTTTTGTTTCTCAATTCTTGTTTGTACGTTATTTAATCTGCTTCCAATAAGCTTATTGACTAAATCGTTCTCAAAATCAGCATTTTTACTCGATAAGTCTTTTTGTCCAAAATAGATAGGTTGCTGAAGGATTGCATCTAACGTAATGCCTTGTTGCAATATATCATCTTTATAGATATCTTCTTTCTGACCGTAGATACGTTCTACTTTATAAATAGCCCCATGTCTATCAACAATTTCAACAACAGCCTTTCCCCCGCTTTTCAGTACATGCTTAATTAAATCGTCCTTATAGTCTTTATCAACAGCCTGTGAACCGAAAGGAATGTTCAGTGCATATCTTACGATCTCAAGAATAGACGATTTTCCGCTCCCTCTTATTCCTATCAGGTTATTTAACTCTGGAGAAAAGGAAATTTGTTTCCCATCTAATAAACCACCTTGAAAGGCTATTGATTTTATATGTGAATTTGCAGGCTTATGATTGTTTTCTTTCGAACAACGATCTATCGAGTCAATTAAAGCAAACTTTACTGCTTCAAAATTAAAATCACCAATTTTTAGAAAGCAAGCCTCTCCTTTTCCGATATCATCAATTGATTTAGGGTCACTCCCTTCTACAAAACATGGAACTTTGTTTTCTAACCATGTATCCAGATTATTTTTTAAATCATTAGTTCTCATTTTTTGAAAACCTATAACTGATTTTCGAAATAATGGGTCGTTTCCTAAGTCAATGATTCTCCCCCCATCAAATTCGTTCAATAATCCGCTATTTTGTTCAACATGAGCCATTATAACAAAAAAGTTCTTGTTTAGCTTATCCAATTGCAATAGAGTCTCTTTCAAGCTATGATTGGAACGGCCATTTTCATTTTCGTAATTATGTTTTCCTATAAAATTAGTTGTTATAAACTGATTAATATAGTCATTGCCATCAGCCAGCCACTGATTGGGGTCGAAAACAACTAATGTATGTACACCGTTAGCGCCATCATTTACAGATAATTCCACACCAGGAAGCACATAAATTCCTTCTTTACGGGCTTTTTTAGCAATAGCTTTATACTCGCCTGCATCAAATTTGTTATGATTGGTTATTACACCAACTCGAATATTTTGTTCTACAAGCTTGTTTACATACTGATTCACAAAATCATTTACATCTCCGGCATATGTGAACTCTTTATCGGCTTTTGTATGCAAATGAAAGTCAGCACGCAACCAAGTAGTGCCATTCTGGAATAATGTACATGTATCCATAATCTTACTTTTTTAAATCACTTTCATTTCCGTTTCCGGGCTTAACTGTTTCAATAACTGCTGGACATTGGTTTTTGCCGTATCGCTGGCAAATCCGTTGTCGCGGAACACGATACGCAAAGGTTTTTCTTTCGCTATTTCTTTAGCGAAAGCTTCATCAATGCCTTTGTCGAAGCAGGCGAAGAGCGAATCCTGAGCGACTTTGAATACTTGCTTCCCGTTTATAGTCGATTGTTCAATCTTGTACGAAAGCGGAAGTCCCCAATCAAGCATCACTTGTGCCAACAAATCATCTGGCGAGCGGTCGGGCTTGATATTGTCGGAAAACAAATCTAATGCTTCTTGCTTATAATCCTGCGGACGGTAATATACATCCTGCATATTACTGTCGGCTAAGCGATAGACGCGGAAACCGTAGTCTTGTGTGTCTTCAAAGTCGGCAAACATACCTTCCTGTTTTGCTATTGCTCTTTTTTCTTCTTTTATCTTATTAGCTGCACGACGAATACGTTCTTTTCCTATTTCGCAAATATTTTCATATCCGACTTTGTAAGCTTCACTTTTCTCATCGGTTTGTTCAGGAAGTTGAACCAAAATAAAAGACAAATCTCTTTTCGCATCTCCGACTAATTCAAAAACAGCATGAGCTATACCAGCAGAGCCAGAAAAGAAATCCAACACAATAGATTTTTCTTTAGGAATAGTTCCAACCTCAATGGTCCTTCTTAAAGTTCCTAATGGCTTTGGTCTACTAAATGTCTCTTTATCAAAGCCCAAATCAACCATCTGTTCACTACCTCTTTCGCTATTTACATCTTTATGAGTCCATGCACTTGTTGACTTCAAAGGAGGTCTCCCGTCTAAATAATCCTTTTCGAAAACTCCCCATATTTCTCTATTGGGCATATATTTTACAAGTAAATCAACCAAATTTTCTTTTGCAGTTAGAAATCCCCAACGCCATCGTCCATCAGACCCGTCATCCTTTACAGGTATTATCTCTAATAAGTCATTTGCCCTTTTTTCTTTAGATACTTCAATAATTTCTAAGCTGTTTGGATCAGCGTAAAAATAATAAAACATATCTGGTCTGTCAGATCTTTTGTCAGCATCTCCTGTTTTTCTTAAATCTATTTCTCGATATTTTAATCCAGAACAATCTGTTTTATTATATCTTTTGATGACTTTATCTTCAGGTTCAAATCCATATACACTTGCTTTGCTAATATCTCGAGAATATACTGCCACATACTCATGAGCTGTCGCAATAAAAGCATCATCAGAACGGCCTTTGGGATTATTAACATTAGCTATAACACCTAACAGATTCCCTTCCCCAAATACTTCATCACAAATTTTTCTCAAATTATGTGCTTCATTGTCATCTATAGAAATAAAAATCACCCCATCTTCCGTTAAAAGATTCCTTGCTAACTTCAAACGTGGATACATCATACTCAACCAGTCGGAATGATAACGCCCCGAAGCTTCCGGGTTGGCCACCAATCGACGATTATATTCATCTATCTGTCCGCTTTCAAACAGTTCCTCATCTTTATCTCCGGTAAAATTATCCCGATATACAAAATCATTTCCCGTATTGTATGGTGGGTCAATGTATATCATCTTGATTTTACCAAAGTAACTTTCCTGCAAAATTTTCAGTACTTCGAGGTTATCTCCTTCGATATAGAGGTTCTCGGTATTGTCAAAATCAACCGAATCTTCCCGTACCGGACGAAGCGTTTTTGTTGTCGGCAGGTTAGCGGTAACAATGGCTTCCCGCTTTCCCGGCCATTCCAAACGGTAGCGTTCGCGGTTGCCCTCGATTACTGCATGACTTAATTCCTGTTTCAACAGGTCGAAATCTATTGCTTTACCTTCGGCACTCTCCGTTACACAATTCGGAAACAAAGCAGCTAACTTCTTGAAATTCTCGTTTACCAAATCGGGACTTTGCAGGTCAAGTTTATCTATACTCATATTGATTTTTTTCTTTTTTTAATCGTATTATCCTTTGCTACTTAGCTTCTTTTGAAGAAATAAGTAATTCCTTAATATCCACATTCAGCACTTTTGCTATTTCTAAAAGTGTATCCAGGGAAGGTTGTGTTTCGTTTGTACACCAACGGGAAATGGTAGCTTCATTCTTCCCTAATGCTTCCGCCAACCATTTACCTGTTCGTTTTTGTTCCACCAGAACAACCTTAAGTCTATTTATTTCTTTCATCGATAATACTCTTGATGTTTTCTGCAAAGATATTGATTTTTTTAGAACTCGGATGTTTAATTTATCTTTTTTTACCCTTGTTTATCTTTAGATTTTTAGATAAATCAGGTTTCTCTTCTTTCTTTTCTGCTTTTAGCAACCTCGGGTCTCCCCACGATTCCTGATAATCTGCATCGGACTGATTTGTTTTCCAAAGATGCGGATATGCATATTGCCCACCTCCCCACCATTTAACCTTGGCTTTAGTGACAAATCCGGCTTCAATCCGCATTTTGTCCATCAACCGCATCTCGTATTTGCCGTACTTGACAAAGGTGTCGGGGTTTTGTTTTGTTACAAAATGCTGTTTCATTTGGTCATCGAAGAACACATATGCCGATAGTTTCGAGCCGTCTCTTCTCTGCATATTTTCCAGATAAATGTACCCGCCTTCCTTCAAAACCGTCATTTGCTCGGGAGTTAATCTGATGCCACCAATAGAAGGGATTCTATCTGTTTTTGGTTTATTTTCGGGTTGTTCTTGTATTTGTTTTTGCTCCTGTTCTTTCTGCTTCTGTTGTATTTCCAGATTCTTCTCAAACTCTTTTTTGAGGTTCCCATAACTGTATTTCCTGTCCACTTCCGAACCTTTGAAAGCGATATTATTATAGCCAAACGATATCCCTTCGATTTCATTAGTCGTCCGTTTTAGTTTGAATACTGTTTCGATACCCAATTGTTTGAGTAATGATTGTAATTCGTTGATAGTTGTACAATAAGGCAACATCGCTTTGATTGCATCGCAAATTTTGTATTTTACCCTGTCGGGATTATCCAGTTTTTCCCGTTTTACTTTCTCTTTTCCCTCGCCATAAGTCAGGTTGTAATTATCCTTTAACTTCTTACATACCTTTATATTCCGCTTATAATCATGGTTGACAGAGATAAGTTTCAGCTCGTTATCGATACGGTTGTAAACGATATGCAGGTGGGGATTGTCCGTGTTATCATGCCGGACAATGATAAATTGTGTATTACGGATTTCCATTTCCTGCATGTATTCCTTAGCCAGTTGAACCATAAATTCGTCGGTCATCCGTCCTTTATCTTCGGGAGAAAATGACAAGGGGATATGGCCGACAGGCTGTTTTATTTCTTTCCTGCCGGAGCGTTGCATGGCAAAACTTCGGATAATATCCTGTTTGCTTTCGGCCAAACACCTTCCGCTTCAAGCAGGGTTGCGCCCTCATGCATCACATAAGAAACGCAACCCTTGAACGATTTTCCCTTGATATTCTTAGCTATCATGGAACAATGCTTTTATTTTTCCTATCAACTCAAACACCTCCGCAACTGCATCATACATCCCATACGCATTTATCTTTCGGGCTATTTGATTCAGGTTATTTGCCATACCCGATAGTTTACACATCTTATCCAGTTCTTCCAATGTAAAGCGGGATTTGACACAGCCATTGAGCGTCATTTCCCGGGCGTATTGGGTTGCTTTCATCCCCAACTTCCCAGCTTTTTCTTTCACCGTCTTAAAATCTTCTTCGGTCAATTTCAAATTAATCGAAGTGGATAATTTCGCCTTTTCCTTTGCCGGTCGTCCTCGTTTTTGTTTATCCTTTTTCTTATTTTCCATAGCATTTGCATTTAAGGTTATGGAAAATTTCCGGGTACGATGGAGTACCCGGGCAAGCCGCAGTGGAAGCGACCACCGGGAGATGAAACGAAGGATTGCAGCACAGCCTAATAGTTCGGAGACCATCGGGAGCGGAACAAAAGGGCTGTGCAGTGACCTCAAAATTGGCGACCACCGAGAGCGGGTTTTGAAGTGGAAGGTAAATTCAAGGAACGCCGAATTTACCTGCAACGGGGTCACAGCCCCGCAGGGCAAGGTATGCACGAAGGGAACACGGAAGAGCCGCAGGCGAATTTCGGGTTACCCGTGCGATTACCTTGCTCCTTTGACGACGAGAAAAAAATAAAGGGGCGGTAGTCCCTTTGTTTTTTGATTCGTCGTCAACATTCGTGGATAAAGCCGGGCTTAAAGGCAGGATGCCCGGGTTCAGCAATACAGGAAGTGTATTGCCGTTGGCTCTTCATGGGAAGAAAGAGCCGTTTGATAGACTAATCTTGGATAATGTTTTCATTTTAGCATTATATTTAGATGCATCCAACGTGGATGCAAAAGCAAATATAGGCTGTATTCCTGATAGTTAAACATCGGTCGGCATCTTTGCTGCCGGATGCTTATATTTGCTATGCAGGCAGGTGAAACAGAGCGGCTTTTATCACTTCTGTTGGTAATATTACCAATATTACTACAGAATTATTTATCTTTGGGCATGGATGAGTTGGACAGTCATATTGAATATACGGATGTTCCCGAAGAATACCGGGAAGTACAGCAAAGCATCGACAGCTTTGTCCGGGTTAACTATGATACAGCTTTAGGCATGTTGGTAAGCATGCAAGCGACCCCGGCTGATATTACCACCTACAGGGGAAAGATTGTTGACATCATCCGTAATAATCCACCTTTGGCGAGTGTGCCGAAATATTTCCGTGACGGGCGGGAAGACTACCTTTGGTACAGTGATTTCTATGACGATATTACCAAAGAGGTTTACCATAAATACAGGATATTCCAAAAACCGGATAGTGAAATAACCACTGCCAACTATGCTGAAGAACTGGCAACGATTGATTTACCTTACTTCAAAGAGTTGGTAAACCTTATCAGCCTTGAACGCTTGTGTATGGATTATGAAGAGAAAATGACCGGGGAAAGCAATGAAATAGAGGTAGCAGATAAAACAAATCAAACCGGAGAAGAATCACCGAGCGAAGAACAACCGGTTACCCCGGAAGCAGAACCTGCACCCACTGAAAAATCAAAGCCCAAACGCAAACAATCCTTAGACAAACGTTCATATGAGCCGAAGCTGACCGACAAACAATATGTCCTGTTGGAAAAATGCGTGGAGAAGATAAGGCTGTTCCGTCGCCCGGTAAAGGCAGCCGGACTAAAAAAACTATTGAAAGGAAAGTTGCCTGAACCCTTACAGGTTACCAACCAAAAATCATTGGTCTATCTTTTAGACCAACTCAAAGAACATAAATACATTAAGGAAACATGGATGTCCGTTGCCGAAGGCAACAAAGACTTTATATCATTCCGTACCGATGGGAATGAGCAAAGATATGGTAGCGAACCTCACTATATTACTATGCAACAGTTCCTGAATAACCGTCGCCGTAACCTGAGGGAAGCTATACAAGGGTTGGAAAGTATAGAAGATACGATTGAACTATTTGAGGAAAATCGGGATAAGTAGCCCCAAATTCTATACCCCGAAAATATTTTCAACTTTTTTTGAGAATATTTCTGATACGCTCCAATTTCTATTACCATCTATTTATCAGCAAGTTAATCAAAATTCAAAGATTGGCTTTTGTTGCTATTTTGACCTGACTACTCTTCTTTACCCATAAAAATCATATTGATAATCAGGGTTATACGCCTCCAGCCTGTTAGGTAAAGCTGTTATGCACACAGGGCGGGCATCAGGGAGTTCATATCTTGCACCCGATTTCGGAAACAGCGGTGTGCAATGTCGCCTACTGCTTATCCTTCCGGGAGATTTGGGGTTATGGGTAAAGCCAACCGGATTAGGGATACATGAGTGCCGCTGTATTAATGGGCAAGGTAACTGCCGGTATTACTGGCACAGTATTAACATTTAAAAGATAAATAAGATGAGTGACGAACTTGAAAATACTAAATCAGAAGATGGAAAGAAAGATGTCCCGGAATTTCTGGAGGACAGTACATGAATGACTTCCCGGGCAAAACCGTCCCGGAAGAAAGACGAGGAAGATTATACCCGGCGTTTTCTAAAGGTACATAAGGTAAAGGATTATACTCCGGTGTATATTGATGTACGGATGAAAGAGAAACTGCAAACACTTGTTTCATCACTGCAACATATCGTACCGGACATCACGCCGACCATCCTCCTGTCGAATATCCTTGCCGACCATTTGTCGGCGAACCGTGAATTGATAACCCGTGTAGCCAATGAAGGATTGAAACGTTCGCTGGCCAGCACATTTAACAACGAAAAAGAATAAAATGATGGAAAGAACATTCGGCGAATGCCAAATTGTATGTGTTGAGCTACCTGCATGGGAGATGCTGAAAACTCAAATAAAGAGATTAACCTCTGATGTAGCAGCATTGAAAGAGTTATACTGTCCTAATCCCCGGGACGGCTGAATAGACTCGGCGGATGTCTGCCGGGCGTTGGGAATTTCCAAACGTACGTTGCAAACATGGCGGAACAATGGAAAAATACCTTTCTCGATGTTGGGCGGTAAGGTTTACTTCCATCGGTCGGATATTAACGAACTGCTCAAAGGAGGCATGAAACATAAATAATTATGGATAAGTTTATCGGTTTTGATTCCGGTGAGTTCAGGGAACTTACCGGAGAGATAGAACAGGCCTTTTGTAATGTGCAGGATGTCCGGGATAAATACCGTCCTTCGTTGACAGACAAACGCTACCTGAGTGGGGAAGAAGTGATGGAGTATCTCCATGTATCACCCCGCACGCTCCAAACTTTGCGGGACAAGCGGATAATCGGTTATACGACTATCGGTGGCAAAATACTTTACCCGGAAAATGAACTGAAACAGGTATTGCATCAGAACTACAGGTCACCGGACTTGCCTTTCTAAGGAAAAGCAGCAGAAGCAGAACAACAAAATGTATATGCTGATTCCGAGGGGAGGGAGTTGAAGTTGTCCTACGCATAGCAAACAAAAAACAAGCATTCCTGTATGTTTATATCAGGGATACTTGTTTTTTGTTTTAGATGATATGCGTCATCGTCGGGGTCGGTCGTTTCGTTGCGGGGCAAACAGGTGTTCCGCACAGGGTGAACAGGCAAGCCTTGTCCGGAATTTACTCTTTCCGAAGTATGAGGAAAGGAAGAAATTCCGGGACAATCGTAAGGCTCGGGCTTGAATGTTCACACTACGGAACTACCTTTGCCTAAGTAACGGAATGGCTGACTCCGGCCTTAATTCAACAAATGATAATTTATTCCAAATACATTTATCCGGCTACTTATTTTGCCAATTATCCATTTCCTAAATTTAACGGCATCAGGAGAATGAAGCCGGAATGCCAAGGCGATAATCATTTCCAGATTACAAACTTCGGGCAAAAGTATGTTTCCAGCCTGTCTGACTTCGCAGCCAGTAAAAGGTATTATTAATCCTGCCCGGATAATCGCTTTGATATTTGCGGTTACAGCCGATTCATAAACACCGAATAATTGCGCCAGTTGCCAACTGCGCAAACAAATCTTTTCTTTTTCACCGGATTCAATCAGTTTTATCAAACCGGGAACTGTTATTTCTTCCCTCTTCATAGCATGGACGTTTTTCGTTTACCGACTTTACCAATATTTCTAAAATCAGACTTTGGCCTGTTGGTCTCAACCTGATATTTATCTCCGATTCTATCAGTCAGGGCAGCCATATCACGGCTAATCTTTTCATTTGTGATTTTAGCGTATATCTGGGTGGTATGGATATTCGTGTGTCCGAGCATCTGGGAAACGGTTTCAATCGGCACTCCCTGCGAGAGGCAGACGGTCGTTGCCATTGTATGGCGGGCCATGTGGTCTGAAATCCACTTGGTTATCCCGGCTTGTTTGCCGATTCGTCTTAAGGTGCGGTTCATATTCTCTACATTACTCGGAACAGGAAAAATGAACTGGTTCTTGGCTACCAACCGGTATTGTTCTATCAATTGTTTGGCGACAGGTAGTAACTTCACATAAAAGGTAGTTCCGGTTTTCTTGCGTTTGGCAATCAGCCACAGTTCACCGTCAAAAGAGGTTTGTATATCATCGAAGGTCAGTTTCCTTACATCCGCATAGGCAAGCCCGGTAAACGCCTGAAAAACGAAAATATCACGTATCTGCCGTTGCTTGTACCGCCGGAGTTCTACGGTCATAAACCGCTGCAATTCATCTTCGGTCAAATAGCCCCTGTCCCGGGTCTTGGCCTTAAACCTGAATCCGGCAAAGGGATTGGTTCGTACATAGCCTTTGCGTTGGGCTATCAACATGATTTGTTTGAGTTTGGTAATGGAGGTTAACAAGGTACTTCCGGCCAGTTTGCGTTCTTCAAGCAGGTAGGTATAATAATCCTCAATGAATTGGGGTTCTATCTCCCGGACAGGAATATCCGAAAGACCATACCTGTCATGGAGGAACATCTCTACACGCCTGCGGTTAATCAGGAGTTGTTCATACGAGCCTGCGGTACGGTCTTTACCGACACGCCTACTGTAACTCTCATAAAATTCGTCGGCAATGGATAAAAAGGTTCGGTAATCATCGCCGAAACCCAGATAAGCGTTTTTGACTTTCTCGGCCGAAACAAAGTTATCCCGGTCACATATACTCTGATACTGTTTGCCGATTTGGGTTCGGATATTATCCAGCTTCTGGTTGATTTTCTGCGCTTCGAGGCTTTTTCCTTCCGCACGGTTTGCTTTGGTATCCCAAAGCGAGGGCTTGATGTTTAGCTTACAGCTAAACTGCGCGATTGAACTGTTGACGGTTATTCTTCCCATAATGGGGGCTTTACCGTCCTTCAAATTGTTCTTTTTCAAATAGAACAGAACTTTAAATGTACTTCGTGCCATAACTCTAATTTTTTTGGTTACAAATTTAGTTTACTTAGAGTTATCCGGCACTATGCAAAATTACGCAAACCACTGAATAAAAGCACGTTGCATTTTAATTCAAAAAACAGCTCAGATAACGAGTTGGTAACTGAACTCACCGCCAACTTTGCTTTTTTATGCTTTTTCTCCGCCTCTGTGGAGAATTGTCCGTTTTATAAACCGCTGATTCCGTTCACGTTACATTCTTTTGCTTCCTGTTTTCCAAACGGCTGCTGTTTCCTTCAGATACCTATCGATATGTAATACAAAGTCGACAGCCAATTCTACATATTCCATTAAACCCCTTACTGTTACTAAATAATAGATGCGTATTCTTTGTATAATAATAACAGTTTAGAAATATTAAATATCTATATTTACAGATCTTTTTTTTAATCTATATAGTATCATGAAGCAAATTACGTTGTTAGTGTTCTCAATTCTTTCGTGTTTTTCTATTTTTGCTCAAAGAGCGGACAATTACAAGCCTACCAATCCGTATGTCTACTTTACGCAGACTAACCTTC
>Ga0116193_1002609_pt1 | contig 13579 bp, 13 predicted proteins | sample AD_UKC115_MetaG_FD_89892 | JGI IMG/M metagenome (GOLD analysis project Ga0116193, IMG submission 89892) | Active sludge microbial communities of municipal wastewater-treating anaerobic digesters from Hong Kong - AD_UKC115_MetaG | ecosystem: Engineered > Bioreactor > Anaerobic > Digestate... | reverse complement strand
TCGCCGCGAAGTTTGCCTACCGGGACCTGAAGGCCAGGACCGCCGCCATCCTCTATGACGTCGGCTCCGACTACGGGCAGTGGCTGGCGAAGTACTTCGAGGAAGCCTTTGCGAAGGAAGGCGGCAAGGTCGTGGCCAAGGAGGCCTTCCGCTCCGAGGAACTGGATTACCGCGCGCAGCTCGGCAAGATGCGCCCCCTGAACCCCGACGTCATCTTCATCCCCACCAGCCAGAAGGAGGCTGCCATGGCCGCCAAGCAGGCCCGCGACCTCGGCATCAAGGCCCGCCTGATGGGCACCGACAACTGGGGCAGCCCCGACCTGATCGAGCTCGGGGGTGAGGCGATCAACGGAGGCTACTTCGTCAACCTGACCGACCTGGCTGACCCGGCCATCAAGAATTTCGTGGCCGAATACCGCAAGGCCTACGGCGCCGACCCGGTCCTGCCGAACCCGGTCATGGCCCAGGACGCGCTGCTGATGATCGTCGATGCCATCAAGCGCGCCAAGAGCACCGACGGCACGAAGATCGCCGCGGCCCTCGCCACGACCAGGAACCTCCAGGTCACGAGCGGACCTTTGACCATCGATCCCAAGACCCACGACCCGCTCGACAAGCCTGCCGTCATTCAGAAGGTGGACGTGGCCACGAAGTCATTCCCGTTCGTGAAGAAGTTCTATCCCGGAGGGAAGTAGGCGTTTTAAGGCTCCGCCCCGTCCGGGGCGGAGCCTTCCCCGTTTTTCGAGGGAAAGACCAGGAGGGGGGACCCCATGTTCCTGCAAACCGTCGTCACCGGGCTTTCAATCGGGGGAATCTACGCGCTGATGGCCGTCGGCTACTCCCTGGTCTTCAGCGTCCTTTCCTTCAGCAACTTCGCTCACGGAGCCGTCATCATGCTCGGGGCCTACATCGGCCTGGGGCTCGTGACGAAACTCCACTTCGGCCTGGGGCTCGTGGTCTCAGGCGCCATGGCCGGGGCCGGACTCATCGCCATCGTCAACGAGAAGCTGGCCTACAGCCTTCTGCGCAAGCGCAAGGCGCCCTCCCTTTACCTCATGATCTCCGCCATGGGCTGCGCCGTCTTCCTTGAAAACATGGTCTACGCCACCATCGGATCCCGTTTTTACGCGTTCCCGGCGTTCTTCAAACAGGGCGTCCTCTGCCTCTTCAACGGAACGTGCAGCATCGCCCTGCTCGACCTCTTTGCCTTTGGCATCTCCATCCTGGCGATCCTTGGGCTTCATCTCTTCCTGACCCACACCCGCACCGGCATCGCCATCCGTGCGGGAGTATCCGACATGACCATGTGTTCTCTCATGGGCGTCAACCTGGACCGGCTCATCTCCATCGTCTTTTTCCTGGCAGGGATCTTCGGCGGGGCCGCCGGCGTCTTCCTCGGCATCAAGTACCTCGTCTATCCCACGATGGGCTGGGTCACCAACAAGGCCTACATCGCCGCCGTCATCGGCGGGCTCGGAAGCCTTCCCGGGGCCCTGCTGGGCGGCCTGATCCTGGGGGTGCTGGAAACCTTCGTCTCAACCTACGTTTCCAGCGTCATGCGGGACGTGTTCAGTTTCGGCCTCCTGATCGCCCTTCTGGTCTGGCGCCCCAACGGCCTCTACGGCCGAGACACCGGAGAGAAGGTGTGATCCGATGAATTATGTCCTTTCTATCGTCACGCTCGCGGGAATCAACATGATCGCCGTGCTGGGCCTTTCGATCTTCACGGGCTTCACCGGGCTGTTCTCGTTCGGCCACGCGGCGCTGGTGGGCATCGGGGCCTACGCCTCCGCCATCCTGACCTACTACTACTTCGTCCCCTTTCCGATCGCCCTGCTGGCGGGGATGGCCGCAGCCTCCCTCGTGAGCCTCGTCATCGGCATCCCCACGTTGAGGGCACGGCTTCGCAGCGACTACTTCGCCATCGCCATCCTGGGTTTCGGGGAGGCCCTGCGGGTCATCCTGGAGAACCTCGAGATCACAAACGGGGCCAGGGGACTGCCGGGCATCGAACCTTTCACGACCCTGCCCATTGTCGCGGGCTGCCTGGCCCTTTCCGTCTGGGTCGCTTCGAACTTCCTCCGGAGCCGGTACGGAGCCGCCTGCATCGCCGTGAGGGAGGACCCCGTTGCGGCCGAGATGGCAGGGATCAACCTGTTCCGAACCCGGCTGCTCTCCCTGGTGGTGAGCGCCGCCTTCTGCGGCCTCTCGGGAGGCCTTCTCGCGCATTTTCTTTCCTTCATCCAGCCCGTCATGTTCACGCTGGTCCAGTCCACGGCCCTGCTGGCCGCGGTCATCGCGGGCGGCATGGGCAGCCTTTCGGGCCCCCTCATCGCTTCGTTCATCTTCATTGCCATGCCCGAGGCCCTGCGGGTGGCCCAGATGTGGCGCCTCGTGGCGTACGGGCTCGTTCTCGTGCTGATCATGCTTTTCCGGCCCCAGGGGCTGATGGGCTACCAGGAACTCACCACGTTCTTCAGGAGGTCCCGCCATGAGCGCCCCTCTGCTTGAGGTCAGGGACCTGACCAAGGCCTTCGGCGGCATCAGGGCCGTGGACGGCCTTTCCTTCAAGGTCGCGCCGGATTCCATCACGGGCATCATCGGACCGAACGGTGCGGGCAAAACCACCGTCTTCAATCTCGTCACCGGGGTCTACCGGCCCGAGGCTGGGAGCATCGACTTCGATGGAAGGTCGCTTCTCGACATCCGCCCCGACCAGATCGTCGGGGCCGGCATCGCCAGGACCTTCCAGAACATCCGCCTGTTCAACCGGCGGACCTGCCTGGAGAACGTCCTCACCCCGCTGCTCCAGAAGGCCCCGTACAGCGTTCCCGCCGCCCTCCTGCGAACCCCGGGGGTCCGCAGGCTCGACGGCGAGCTCCGGGAGAAGGCCCGCTTCCTTTTGGCCGAGATGGGGCTGGAAAAGCTGGCCGACGTCCAGGCCTCGGCCCTGCCCTACGGCCTGCAGAGGAAACTCGAGATCGCCCGGGCTTTGGCCATGGAACCGCGGCTGCTGCTGCTGGACGAACCCGCCGCGGGGATGAACCCCGAGGAATCCCGGGCCCTGTCGGCCCTGATCGAGGAAATCCGGGAACGCTTCAACCTGACCATCCTCCTGATCGAGCATCACATGGACGTGGTCATGCGGGTCTGTTCCCACATCGTCGTCATGAATTTCGGGGCGCTGCTGGCCGAAGGCCCCCCGGAAAAGGTGCGCACCGACGAGCGCGTCCTGCAGGCCTACCTGGGAAAGGAGTACCGGAATGCTTAGCGTGACGCATCTCAACGTTCACTACGGCAAGATCCACGCCGTCCGGGACGCCTGCTTTTCGGTGGCCAGAGGCGAGATCGTCTCCATCGTCGGCGCAAACGGGGCCGGAAAATCGACGATCATGTGGACTTTGGCCGGCGTCCTGAAACCCACCTCCGGGGAGATCCTATTCGACGGGAAACCGCTCCCGGGGAAACCCCACGAGATCGTCCGAAGCGGCCTCGCTCTGGTCCCCGAGCGGCGGCGGCTCTTTGCCGACCTGACGGTGCAGGAAAATCTGATCATGGGGGCATACCTCCGGCACGACAAGGCCATCGAGGAGGACCTGGAGAAGAATTTCTCCCTTTTCCCCATCCTGAAGCAGCGACTGAAGCAGTACGCAGGGACCCTTTCCGGCGGGGAGCAGCAGATGCTCGCCATCGCCAGGGCCATGATGAGCTCGCCACGCATGATCCTGTTCGACGAACCCTCCCTGGGGCTGGCGCCGATCGTGGTGGACAAGCTCATGGAAACGATCCGGCAGCTAAGGGAAAACGGAATGACCGTCCTGCTGGTGGAGCAGAACGCCGGCCGGGCCCTGGAAATCTCCGACCGGGCCTACGTCCTGGACGTGGGTCACATCGCCAAGGAAGGGCCGGGAAAGGCCCTCCTGGACGACCCGGAAGTCCGGCGCGCCTACCTCGGGGAGCTGGCCTAGAGTGTTCGACCCCTTCGGGTGGTTCGATTTCCTGCCCGAGCGGCTGCGGCACCGGCTCCTTTCTGCCTTCGTGAGCACCGCCTGTGCGGCCCTCCTGGTCCTGCGCGTCCGGGAGTGGCCGCACTTTCTTTTTAAACCCCTATGGTTCGCCGAATTGCTCATCTATGTCGTTTTCATCTGGATGTACACCGTTCGGGTCGAGCCGGTGGACCGATCCCGGGGAGCGCTGGAAATTGTCCTCCCCCTCGTGGCCGGAGGCCTTCCTTTCGCCTTCCTGCTTTTCCCCGTGAACCGGGATCTCGTGCCGACCCGGGAAAAGGCCATGGTCCTGTTTGCGGCCATGACCCTCTTCACGGGTCTGACGATCTGGGGGATGGTGACCCTGAGAAAGGCTTTCAGCGTCACGGTGGAGGCCAGGATACTCGTCACCGGGGGCCCCTACCGGTTCGTCCGCCATCCCATCTACACCGGCGAAATCCTCACCGCCGCGATGGTCGTGATCCTGCGGTTCACTACCCTCAACGCCGCCCTGTTCGTTCTCTTCGTAGCACTGCAGCTTTACCGCTCCCGCCTGGAAGAGAAGAAACTCCTGCGGGTTTTCCCCGAATACCGTCAAACCGTCGGCTCGGCCTGGTGGTTCTGGAAAATCTGAGCCTTCCTTCGGATCATCCCGCCTTTTTCGGACAATGCGTACAATTTTGTTTGTCATTTCTTTGTCTTGATAAATAGGCATTAAGCTGTTATGCTTTCCGTGTTGCCTCCTTCAATTATTTTTTCCGGTCAAATCGACAAAAGAACCGGGCTGAAAGGAGCGTGGAGACATGCGAAAGCGAATTGCATGGAGTGTTTTTGCGCTCATTGTGCTGCTGTCGGCCGCCGTGGTGGGAGCGGCGACACGACCCTGCCGGTGAACCCTGAAACCGCTGACGGGCTGGTCAACGATCCCGAGAACAGCTACGCCTGGGCCATGGCCGAATACGGAGGATACCTCTACGTGGGAACGAACCGAAACTACATGAGGCAGATGTTCGAGCAGATGTCGGAAAGCGGGGATCTCCCGGGCAACCTGGACAACGCCTTCCCGGAGGCCACGGACAACGCGGGCAAGATCTACCGCAAGCCCCTCAACGGCACGGGCGACTGGGAACTCTTCTACGACTCGCCAAAAGTCACGGTCCTGATCGCGGAGGACCCCACCAGCCCGGACACCTGGGTGCCGAAGCCCGGCGTAATCCTGGACTACGGCTACCGGACGATGGAGGTTTACAACGGAGCCCTCTATATCGTCACCTATTCCTTCTTTGAAAGCCCCTACTCCCGGGTGTTGAAACTCCCGACCACCGCGGGCACGAGCGCCGATCTCCAGGAGGTCCTGCGGGTGGCCAACCAGGGGGGGTCGGGCCTGCGCTCCATCGGGGCTTACGACGGCGCCCTGTTCATCGGGACCGAGGACCTGAACGTCTGGAGGAACCCGGATCCGCCCGCCCAGACCCCGCTGGCTTCTCCTCCCGTGATGATGATCGTGGAGGCCATGGGGCGCCAGGTCCCCGTCACGATCAGCGACGTGGGAGGGAAAACAGGTTGGACGAAAGTCGGGGATGCATCGAGCTTCCCCGGCGTCGCCTATCTGGCCCAGGAGACCCAGGGGTGGGGCGGCCTGTGGGACTTCCTAAGCTACAACGGCTGGCTCTACGCCTCCATGGCCGACCCGGTCAACGGCTTCTCCCTCTTCAAGAGCAACGGAACGATCGAGTCGGGGGACCTCTGGGCCTGGGTCCCCATCGTGGCCAGCCCGGACGTCAACGAAGGGGAAATCTATCCCTCGGGGCTCGGCAATAAGCAGAACACGGCGCTCACCATGACCAACTTTAATGGATATGTCTATGCGGGGACCTTTTCCAACTGGGAAAAGCTGATCGCCTACATCATGGGAGGCGGCAGCGGGAGCGAGATCCTTAGCACCTGGACGCCCCCACAGGTTTACCGCTTCGACGGCGGCGACAACTGGGAGATGATCGTGGGCGATTACAGGTCCTCCGACACCGCGGCAAGCCCTTATTTCGCAACCCCGCCCCTTAGCGGATGGAGGGCCGGTTTCTACGACAACGAGATCATCTCGCAGGACAACTACTCCACGAACCGCTACATCTGGCGGATGGCGGTCCACGACGGCAGGCTCTTCCTCGGAACCATGGACATGATGACCATCCTGGAGGTGATAGCGGAGAATTCCAGCGACGACACCATGTCGAATCTTATTTCTTCCCTCCGCGCGGCCAATCCGAACAACCCTGCCGGTTTCGACCTCTACGTCACGGAAGACGGGGAGAACATCCAGCCGATCACGCGGAACGGCGGCTTCGGGGAGATCTTCGGCGGCACGGGCGACCGCTACAACTACGGGGCCCGGACCCTGGTCTCGGCGTCCGACGGGAACCTCTACCTCGGAACCGCCAACCCCTTCAAGGGCTGCCAGGTGTGGAGGATAAACATCGAAGAGGGGCAGGAACCCGGAGGGGGCGGAGGCGGAGGCTGTTCAGCCATCCTGCCCGAACGGTTCTTCCTCCTGTTCCTCGCGCCGCTGCTGCTCTTCCTGGGTTTGTCCCGGCGGGCAAAATGACACCCTGAGCCTTAAAGCGCAAAAAGGCCCGGCCCCCCTGGGGCCGGGCCTCTCACCTTTGCCTATTGTCCGCCTTTCCCGCCGCCTTTTCCGCCGCCCTGGCCGCCGCCTGATCCGCTGCCCGAGCCTCCTCCGGAGCCGCTTCCCTGCTGCCCGCCGCCGGGCCCGGAACCGCCCGAGCCGCTTCCTCCCTGGGTTCCGCCCTGCCCGCCCCTGGCGCCTTGGCCGGGACCGCTGCCGTCAAGAGAACCCATCATGGCCTGGGCTGCGGTCCGCTGCTGCGCCATGAGCCGAACCTGGAGAGCCAGGGCGGCCCCCCTGTCTTCAGGAGTATCCTGCCGGACCCTTTCCCTGGCATGCTGGATGATTCGGCTCATCTCCTGCAGGGTATACCCGGAAGAGGCAAGGGCGCCGGCCGCATCGGAAGCCGCCTGGACGCTCATCCCTGCCCGGACCGCCGACATGACCGCCGCCATGACCTGCACGGCGTTCTGTTCCCCGTAGGCCTTCACCCCCGCGGCCAGGACCGTTCCAAGCTCGGTTCCGACCTGGTGCGCACGCGATCGGGTGCGCTCCTGCAGCCGCATGGGGTCCGTTTCCTGACCCGAACGGGTCCGTTCCTGCTCCAGGTCCGCCTCAAGCACGGTCCCTGCAAGAAAACCCTGTTGTTCGGCAAGCCGCACTGCAGCCTGCTGCTCGATCCGGGCCTGGACCATCGACTGGACCATCGACTGCTGCAGGATCTCCACCGGTGCCGGATCGGCCGCTGCCGCCCCCGGCGCCATCCCTCCCAGGGCAAGCAGAACCGCCAGGACTGCCACAGACACCGTCACGGAAAACCTCGTCTCTCTCATCTTTGTCTTTTCCCTCCCGTGTTTTCAGGATTTTGACCTCAGAACGACCCGCCGCGATCGTCCAGGCCCAGGAGGCCCGACCAGGCGGCGCCGGCCGGACCGAATTTCCCCCGTTCTTTTTCAAGGTAGGCCACGTGGAGCGTCAGCAGCTCCATGTCGGTTCTCAAGGCCCCGATGGCTTCCACCAGCCGGCGGACCCGTTCCCAGTCCACGTCTTTCTGCTGAAGAAGCCGGGCCACTTCTCTCTGGTAGCCGGTCACGGCCTCCGAAAGAGGAAGGGCCGCCAGCGCCGCTTCGTGCCGGAGGGGATCTGAAGCCTTTTCCCAGAGGACGGGCGATGCGACCCGGCTATAGGGCGGCGGCAGGTTTCGGCTTGCCTCCTGCTGTGCCCACCAGGCCCCGCCCAGAAAGGCGATCGCCGCGACCGCAGCGGCAGCGGCGAATCGAGCCAAGCTCGGAAACTTTTTCTGAAATCTCCCTGCGGGAACCTTCGGACAGGGAGGAGGAACCGGAAGGTCCGTTGCGCTTTTGAGGATCGAATCCCCCCTGCGGAATGCCCGGGCCGTTTCCCGGCAACGGGGACATTCGGCCAGGTGCACCTTGAGGCGGTTTCGGTCTTTCGGGCCGCATTCACCGTCCAGAACCCGGGAGATCAGAAGCTCCATTTCTTCGCAGGATTCACGCATCGATCTTCTCCTCCTCTTCGCACCCGCCCGCCGAAAGAGCCTTTTTCAACGCCTTGCGGGCCCTGCAAACACGGGCCGCCACCGCATCCTCGGAGATTCCCTCCTGGAGCGCGATCTCCCGGTAGCTCAGCCCCGCGACCACGGCTAGCAAAAGGGCATTTCGCTGCGGTTGCGGAAGGGCCGCCAGGGCCGTTTCCAGCCTTGACCGTTCCTCCAGGATGGACCATTCTGCCTCGAGAGCCGGCGGGAACGGTTCTTCTTCCTCTCCATCGGGACAATCCACGGGAAGCGGGATTTTTCTCCGCCACCGGCTTCGAACGGCGTTCCCGGCGATCCTGAACAGGAATGCCCCGAACCGCTCCCGGGGAAGGTACCGGCCGGCCGAGCGAAAAACGGAGAAAAATATTTCCTGGACGACGTCCTCGGCTTCCCCCCGGTCCGAAAGGGAGCGGCAGGCATAAGCCATGACGCGGCGGGACCACCGCCGGTACAGGGTCTCGAAAGCCTCCCGGTCCCCTCCGCCGATCCGGGCCATGAGGTTGTCGTCGCTTTCCGTTCCCGTCCACGATGGGTGCATGTCCTCGGTCACGATTCACCCTCCCTGATAGACAAAACGCGAGAACCCCCTGTTTCCTGACAGGGGGTCCATCGACTTTCTCCGTTCGGGAATTCGTCAGCGAACGTCAGCCTTTCCTTCCCCAAAAACCTCCCTGGCCGCGGAACCGATTCCGTCAGCCTCCCGTGGGAATGGGAAACACCTCCACCACGTCCCCTTCCTGCAGGACAGTGACAGGGAACCGCCGTTTTTCCAGGAAGCGCCCGTTAAGGGTCAACAGGAACTCCGGCCGCAGCCCTTTCCGTTTTGGGTCCAGGATGAGCCGGTCTTTTTCATCCGCCTTCGAAGCCAGCTTTTCAAGCAGGTCCGAGACCGTGCCCCCTTCCGCCAGCGGCACTTCAAGCCCCGCCTCCCGGGTCTCTGCCTCCGAGGGAAGCCCCCGGAAAAAAACCCGGATTTCCCTATCCGGCATTGGGCGCGTACGCCTCCAGGCCGAGCCGTTTCAGGGTTTCGGCCGTGGGAATGCCCGTCTTTGGGTCAAACCCCATCCGCCGGTAGTAGTCCGACCTCATTTCCTCCCACCGGGACATGATGTCGCGCCCTTCCGCCGGACCGTCCACGGGAACGGATCCGTACCGGGCCGACGGCCGCTCGTTTTTCGGGTCGTGACCGTGCCGCAGGTTGAAAAGCCGGAGGGCCGTAATGACCCGAAGGCCCGCCTCCCTCGCATCCCGCAGCGTCCAGTCCCAGCCCGTAACGGCGTTGAAGCAGGCCAGAAGAGGCTTGGGGTGGGGGGCCGCCAGGCGGCAGATGCCAAGGCAGTCGTCGAAAGTCCGGTACCCAGCGAAATCGCCCACGACTCTCGAAACCTCCGCATGATCGAACACGTCCTCCAGGGGGGGCTGGTCCACGAACTGCGGGTGGATTCCGGACCAGGCGGCCTGGATTGTTCCCGTGTCGGACACGCAGGTATCGAACAGTTCGGGCCACCGCCCTCCTCCGCGGTGGTCGTGGCCCCGAGGGGTATAGCCCTTCATCGTGTAGATGGCCCATTGTTCGGCGGCGCCCCCGACCTTTCGGGAAGCCCGCATGACCCCTTCGGCCAGAAGGCCGCCAAGAAATCCCTCCCGGCGGGCGATTCGGCCCAGAAGCGTCCGGACGGACTCCACGCTGCCCCAGGACAGGTCAAGCCCATCCGTTTCCGAGAGCGTGAAGACCCCTTTCTCGAAACACTCCATGGCCCAGCCGATGGCCCAGGAAGCCTCGTTGCAGTCCAGCCCCAGCCGGTCCACCTCCCGGGTCAGCATGACCGTGGCTCCAAGGTCCGTGTTGCCGATCTGGGGTCCCCAGGCAGCCAGCTGCTCGTACTCCGGTTCTTCGCCCGTGAACCCCGCATAGGGACCCTCCGTAACGGTCACTTCTTTCACGTGGGAGATCGCGCAGCGGAAACAGGGCATCGAACGGACCTCGAATTTCGTCCGCAGGGTCTGCCCGTTCATGGATTCGTGTTCCGGGTAAAGGGAGGTCGTGTAGTTTTTCACCGGCAGAGCCCCGCTGCGTGCCAGGTTCGAAAAGCCTCCGCCGGTTCCCCACTTCCAGGTGGTGCCGAAAGCCTTAGCGGCCTCGAAGCACTCCAGGTTGGCCAGCCTCAGGGCGTGAGGATCGTAAACCGGCACCTCGAAAGAACCGCGGCTGACGACAATCGCCTTGACCCGCTTGGCCCCCATGACGGCCCCCACCCCGTTCTTCGAGGCCACGTGTCCCCGGTCGCCCACAATCGCCGCGTAGCGGACCCCGTGCTCACCCGCCGGGCCGATGGCGAAAACGCTCACATCTCGCTCGCCCGCCCCCAGCTCGGCCCGAACGGCATCCTCGGTTTCCCAGGCATCGAGGCCCAAAAGCCCGGCGGCGGGGCGGATTTCCACCCTGCCGTCGTGGATCCAGAGTGTGACCCATTCTTCCGAGCGCCCTCTCAGCACCAGGCCGTCGAAGCCGCTCAGGCGCAGGTAGGCCCCGAAATAGCCGTTGGCCTGGGAAACACCGGCCAGGTTTGTCATGGGGCCCTTCGTGGCAACGTTGAAGGTTCCCGAGCCGAACATCATCGTCCCCGCCAGAGGCCCGGCGGTAAAAACCAGGCGGTTTTCCGGGGAATCCCACTCGATGCCCGGAGGAACTTCCTCCAGCAGGATCTTCGCCCCCAGCCCGGCACCTCCAACCCATTTTTTCACCGTCGCCTCGTCCAGGATATCTTCCTTTACGCAACCGGACGACAGGTTCACCTCCGCCAGGCGTCCCATGTAACCGTTCAGCCGCTCACCCATTCTTCTTTTACCCCCCGTGCTCAGTCATCGTAAAACAGCCAGATCCTGTGCGGCTCGCTGTCCAGGACCCGGTAGATTTTTCCTTTCTCCCGATCCCAGGCATAGACACCCGCTCCCCCCACCGGGACCCCTGCCGCGTTCAGGAACGTCATGCCCTCCATCGCCGCCCGCGTTTCCGTGATCCAGCCCCTGACGGCATGGGCATAGGGGAGGTTTCCCCTGGCGATGCCCGACGGCCATCCCCCCACCGGCGGGGGCGGGGCCTGGACCGCAAGGTCTTCCAGGAGCCCCCGGACTTCGGCCGGAGCGGTCCTGAGCGCCACCGTGCGCGCCCGGTCCGAAGACGCCAGCGCTTCTACCAGAAACCGGGCCAGCCAGGGGGCCCGTGCATCCTGCATGGACAGCAGGGCCTTCGCCCCGTAGAAAACGGCATCCAGGGCAGCCAGGGACAGGGGCACATCCGATGGAAGCCAGAACCCCTTCACCTCTTCCCACCGGGACGGGTCACCGTCCGGGAAAAGTTTTTCCACCAGGACCAGGGCGTTTCCGGCCTGCTCGTCCGCCGAACCCTGGCCCCTCACCAGGTTCCTCCACCTCTCGACCGCTGGGATTTCCTGCGCCCGTGAAAGCAGCTCCGCGCGCAGCGTTCCGGCCTGGGCCATGCCCGCGTCGCGGGCCTCGATCGCGGCCGCCCACTCCTCCAGGGGTCCAGCGGCGGCTGGGGCCGCCGCCGCGAGAACCAGGAGAACGATTCCCATCCATGCTTTTATCCGGCGCATCCAGCATCCCTCCTTTTCAGCCTCAACAGGAATATTGTAGGCCATTTCTCCTTACCGGACCGGACATCGTGCATCCCAACCGAATGTTCTTCTCATCACTAAATTCAAACGTTGACACAGTGCTGCCTGGATGAAAAAATACCGCAGAGGGCTCCGTATTTCATTTTCTATGGGAGGTGATTCTGTTGGGACTCACGAAAGGGGAAAAGAGGTCGCTGATCTTCATGCTCATCGCGATCGTGGGGTTCATGCCCCCCGTCACCAGCTGGGCGAACCGGATTGAACCGTTCGTCCTGGGGATGCCGTTCCTTCTCTTCTGGCAGGGGCTCATGATCTTCGGCACCTTCGTGTGCATGGCGCTGGCCTATTTCGTTACGGAAGGAGCGGATAAGAAATGACCATCACGCTCGTCATCATCTTCGGGTGGCTCCTGGCCACCACCATCGTCGGGGTGCTGGCGGGCCGCAACCGGGCCTTCAGCATGGAGGAATATTTCGTCGCCGGCCGTTCGTTCGGCCTGATCCTCTTCTACACCACGGCTGCAGCGGAAATCTACAGCTCCTTCGCCTTCCTCGGCCTGGCGGGCTGGGCTTACAGCAAGGGCATCAGCATCACCTACGCCCTGGCTTACGGCTCCATCTCCTACGCCATCTATTTCTTCCTCGGCCCCAGGATCAACCGGCTGGGCAAATCCATGCACTACATCAGCCAGCCCGATTATCTTGAAGACCGATACGGCAGCAAGGCCCTCGGAATCCTCGTGGCCGTCGTCGGCGTCGTGTTCATCATCCCGTACCTCCAGCTCCAGATCATGGGAAGCGGACTCATCGTCCAGCTCGCCTCCGGCGGAGCCATCTCCTGGCAGACGGCGGTCCTGATCAGCTTCATTGCCGCTGTCATCTTCGTCTACGTCTCAGGGCTTCGGGGAATCGGCTGGACCAACTTCATGCAGGCCATCATCATGCTGATCGGCATGGGTTCCGTCGGGTTTCTCATCTCCAACCACTATTTCGGCGGGGTTGGAAAGATGTTCGAAACCCTCGCCCAGCTCAAGCCGTCGCACCTGACCCTTCCCGACACTTCCGGCAACGGGATGTTCTGGTATGCTTCCACGGCGCTGCTTTCCGGCCTGGGCTTCTGGATGTGGCCCCACCTCTTCTCGGCCACCTACAGCGCCAAGAGCGAACACGTCGTGCGCCGAAACGCCGTCATCCTGCCCCTGTACCAGCTGGCCATGATCCCCGTTGTCATCGTGGGCTTCGCCGTGGCGGCCAAGGTCGGCATGGATCCCGCTTTCGGGGCCAAGATCGCCAAGCCGGACCAGGCCATGTTCGTTGCCCTACTGGACAGCATGCCCCCCTGGGTCGTCGGGCTGCTGGGCGCCGGCGGACTGGCGGCCTCCATCTCCACCTCATCGGGCCTGATCCTGACGGCCGCAAACCTGACAGCCCGGAACATCCTGCAGAAGGGGCTCAAGCAGGACATGACCGACATGCAGGTCGCCAAAACCGGGCGTCTGCTCGTCCCGATCTACACGGCGATCGCGCTCGCCTTCGCCTTCCTGGCTCCCTCGATGCTGGTGAACCTGCTGATCACGGGCTACTCCGGCATCACCCAGTTCTTCCCGGGCGTGGTCCTGGGGATCTTCAGCAAGAAGCCCTCGAAGGCCGGGGTCATTTCGGGTATCCTGGTCGGCCTGGTGGCCCTGTTCACGTACCAGTTCGGCGGCGTCAAGGCTCCCTTCAACCTTCAGCCAGGCTTTATCGGCCTGATCCTGAACTTCATCACCGTTCTT
>Ga0116193_1002607_pt1 | contig 13585 bp, 7 predicted proteins | sample AD_UKC115_MetaG_FD_89892 | JGI IMG/M metagenome (GOLD analysis project Ga0116193, IMG submission 89892) | Active sludge microbial communities of municipal wastewater-treating anaerobic digesters from Hong Kong - AD_UKC115_MetaG | ecosystem: Engineered > Bioreactor > Anaerobic > Digestate | place... | reverse complement strand
ATCAAACTCTCCATCCTAATTAATTTCTTTTTCTTGTGTCTGTCCCGACTTTATCGCTTGCTTGTCTCAAAAAAATCCTTGAGTATTTGCTACTTCATTCCATTTTTTCAAAGAACTGGTCCCTCATTCCATTCGCCTCTTTTCCTCGTCGTTTGGGATTGCAAAAATACACCTTTTTTCTTCTTTGCAATACCCTTAGAACCTTTTTTTTTATTTTTTTTGTTATCCCTCTTATTATCAGTTCAATATTTTTTAAAAAATCTTATTTTTTATCTCTTTTTGAGGGTGTTTTTGTCCGTTTTTTGTCTTTTCTCCAACTCGATTTTGGAAAAAAAAACGTTGTTTTGATATTTATTTCGCTATAATTACTTTTTTGATGATGCTATTTTGACGCTCTTTACCTACCATTTTTACAAAATAAATCCCATTTGGATATGAAGAAATGTTCACTTTCGATATATCTTCTGTAATATTTTGTTGGTATAATAACTTACCGGCCATGTCATATATTTGAATTCCGGCATAAGTTTCGCTCGCATGATCAATCTTGATTTCAAAAGTCCCATTGTTCGGATTTGGATAAATGATGGCTGCGCTCTGTTCTTGTTCTCTAATTCCAATAGGTGGCTCCCAACCGGTAGATTCACCGTATACCACAAAATTATCAAACGTGTTCGTTCCTGTTGCTCCCTCAGCATTGTCCACCGTTAATCTTAAGAATACAGAATCTCGGTCATTAATTGCTGTTATTTTTCGCAAATCCAATTCCCTCATTAAATAGATGTCTTTTGCCAAAACCGGACCATAATCAGATATGGTATTCTGTACTGCCAATGAATCATAGTTTACCCCGTCTAGACTCCAAGCCCATCTGTGTGTTGTAAAACCGGTAGATGAACGTGTATCCGAAAAAGTCATTAATATCTCTTGCCATCCCTTTGTCGAAAATTTAATGACAATTGATTTGCCGTCAGCATCTCTTCTTTTTAATGAAAGGGCCTTACCTGCAATCGCAGCTGCTCTAGGATCTCCAGATAAGTTTCCACTGGATGCAACCCCAATTTCATTCGTTAAAAATATCGATGAACCTCTGGTCCCATTAGCATAAATATTGGCATTCCAAAATGCTGATGGCTCTCCAATTGTATTATTTGTTGGTATGGTATAAGTAGAATCCAAAATTAAATCTAAATCATCAAAAGTCCATGCCGCTAAAACATGTCTCGGCTCCGCACAAAAGATGTACCTTGACCCGTATGGACCATACAAAAAGCCAACCGCTTTTTCCCGTATATATTTTCCTTCTGTGGATTTTACATTTCTAGTATACACATGATATATAGTTCCACGTACCAACTCTGAGCCCAAGGTTAAAGTAACCACATTGCGATTACACTCCGCCGACTGCACACAAATACCATGAGTTACGGAGTAATTTTCTGTATTCACCGCCGTCGCGGAATCCAAATCCATATCGAAAGTAAGTACTATCTGATAATCACTCGTATCTATGTCAATAACAGCTGGTCTACCTTCATTATGCGTCGCATTAAAAGTGCTGTATAGCGAATCGCTTCCCCATATTAATCCCACTATTTCCGGGTGATCAATCAAAGGATTACGATTGAACTGAAACATAGAATGTATAACATTGTTCCTATTTCTCTCTTTTTGACTTACCGGATCCAATAAATGCCATCTTTTCAACATCTCAAGAGCCCAAGGCTTAAACTGCGACTTCTCCGTCATCTGGGAAGACCCGAAGGTTTGATCCATATTCATATATCGAATAGAAATATACAACAACGCACGTGCCACATCGCCTTTAAATTCATCAACCGGCTCAAACACAGGAACTCTGTCCAATAACGTGTCCGAACAATTGTAATTGGCATACCCCCATTGGGATCCATTTTGTGATATTTTTCTTGGCATGGCCACCTCTCCATACGGAGAAGAACCATGATAGGATGAATTTACATAATGATCCGTAGGAAAAACATGATGAAGGTCAGAACAAGGGGCAAAAGGCTCATCATCTCCGCAATAGTATTGAGGCGATCCACCAACTACAGGATTAAACCAACTTTGACAAAATATATGTTCAAAACTATAAATTTTACATTGTTCTGAGCTTCCTGTACCTACATTGGTTAACTGACAACAAGGATATGAATAGATATCATACAAATAACCGCCAAGAAAATCCATCGCTCTTGCCGCAGTCGTGCTGCCATAATCATTGATAAAATAACCATCTGAAATAATTTGAGAAAGTACCTGTTGAAGTTCTTTCCCTTTTTTTCCGTTTGCCTCATCATAATACCCCGAAGGAATTTGTGCCATTATTGGAGCAATACCTGCATATATAAAAACAAATAGTGCTAATAAAACATTTTTCTTCATAATTTTCAATTTTGAGTTGCAAAGATACATATTTTTTAGAAAATGGAATTTTTGACCATTTTCCCGAAACTTCAGCTAATGAAAATTTGTGAAAAAAGGTTCTGTTAACCAAGAACCTCTGATAACACTTCTATCGAATCAATCGATTTAATATGCTCATTATGAATCCGATAATACTTAATTAATCCTTGAAGCAATTCTGAACGTATCCGTTTGGAAGGCAATTCAATCTCTTCGGGTTGTTGATAATGCTTGATAATCTGTTGTAAATAAAATCCAGCTTCTTTTGATAAAAAAATAGCTGATTCGGAATCCACCATTTCAATTTGCGAATTTTCAATTGGAAAAACACAAAATTCGGCGAGATAATTATCTTCCGGGGCAAAACCCAACACTTGTGACAATTCATATAAGAATATCAAATGAACATCGGGACGCGTCTGCCCGACCTCATCCAACCCTATAAGTTTATGTTCCAAAAAATCGTATAACAATTCATCACAAACGGCATCAAACAAAAGTTTATATATTAATTCATTATAAAACATAAATATACTGCTCTTGATAATATCAAAAGGGATAGTCCGGTAATGATAATAGGCGCTTACTTCTTTAAAATAGTATAGCTGATTATTTTTCTTATATTCAAAATGAATATCCAATAATGATAACGGACTAAATAAAGCATTTGGAAATTTGCTCTTCCTTGAAAAACTATTTTGAATAAAAAATGAAATATTGCCGTATTTTTCCGTAAAAACTTTCACAATGAGACCGGTATCCCCGTATTTAACTCGGTGCAGTACCAAGCCCTTTGTCTGAACCATCATAGACTTTCTATTTGATAAACAATATTTTGGCTACATTTCTCTCTTTCCCTGTTTCATCTGAAGAGAAAACAAAATAGACCCCGGTGGCCGGTTTGTTACCATAGAAATCTTTCCCGTTCCAATTCAATTGTCCTCCCTCGGCATATCCCTGCCATACCAACTGTCCGGCTGCATCGGCAATTTTACAAAACGAATTCTCCATTAAACCCGAAACAGCTATAATACCCTGATAATCTTCCCGAACCGGATTAGGAAACACCAACACTTCATTATATTCTTCCCTGGCTTCGGATGCAGTGCCTCGATAGGATATTATCCCCCTATCCGTAGCAAAATAGACCTCTCCGTTCTGATGATTAATCACAATATCATTGATTTGATTGGAAAATAGAGGACTGTTTTTTTCGGTAAAATGGAGTAACTCTTCCGTCCCGTTTTCAGAAATCAAAAATGCGCCCGCCTTGGAAGTTCCTATCCACTTACGATTCGCCGCATCCACAGCAATAGCCGTGATATTTTCAAATTCCAACAAATTCTGCGCTGCACCGTTGACCTCCATCAATATGTTTTGTGCATAAACTGTAGAAGAAAAGACCGTTTGTGGGTTGTAAATGACCTTTATGCCTTGATTGGTCCCAATCCATATTTCACCATCCAAATCTTCCGCCAAACAAGTTAATGTAGTCGTTTGAACATTGGCATAACTATTTAAATCAATATTCCGAATTAAATCATCCGTTCTGTTCGAGAGGGTGTTGTTCTCGTAAAAAACGATTAATTTGTTCAGTTGCGGCACAGTTATCCACTTATAATTCCGAGAATCGACATAGACTTTATCTACCACATTGCTCCCGACCAAGTAGGGACTTAAACTAAAAGAGTACCAAGTTCCATTTGGTTGAAGCAAACAAATCGGTTTGGCACAAAATGAATTGGTCATCCATAATCCACCGGAACCATCAAAAGCAACATCTGAAACCAAAACTTTTCCAGGATGAACTGTACTATATTGCAATGCGCTATTTTCGGCATCATACACCACCGGATTCTCTCCTTTCAGATATTTCACGATGCCCTTTCCCCACGAGCCGGCAAAAACCTCATCTCTATTTTTTGGATTGACTGCCACTGCACATAAATCGGCCAAGTAGATTTGAGACAGGTTATCATATAAAAAATAACGATACAATTTCCATTTTTCATCTTGAAAAAGACTAAAATTTCCTTGAACATAACTGGCTTGATAGCCCACATTTGATCCGGGGACTACCGCCAAAGTGCCATCCGAAATATCCATTTGGTACGCCAACATCGAATGAGGTCCCTCTTGGGTAAAAAAATCCTTTCTTCCGTTCCCACGATTTACTTTTACCAATCCATTATCTAAGTCCCCAATCCATAAATCGTCCGCCCCGTCAAAATGTGCTGCTTGCCCATTTTCAAAAAATTGGTTATACCAGCCCAAAACCGTATAGCGTAGATTAAATTCTGTGTCATAAACTCGAAGTCTATCTTTGTCACATACTAAGATTTCAGCACCCCGCACATCCACCGCACGCACATAATTAGAGAAAATTTCCGAAATATATCTCCATTCGCTGTGGTTATAAACAAACAACGAGTCTGTAGTTTCGGTTGGCCCGACTTTATTGGCAACCAAACTCCCATTAAAATAGGTCAATACATTATAATTATGATTTCCGGCAACAGCCAATTGTGTCCATTCGGAAAAATCTGCGATGTTCGGATTGGAAGTTTCAATATAAAAGATTCCTTTATCAGTGGCTATAAAAAACTTATTTTGACTTACAGTAATAGCTTTTACTTCATAAGTTACATTCTGCGCCCGCGTAAACCACGTCTCTTTTACTAAATAATTCTCCGGATTCAAAACAACAACTCCAAAACCGCAGGCTATATACAGCAATCCTTCATGAACATAGAAGTTATGTATCTGCTTCGACCCCACCATCGGTTTGTTCTTGATATCTGAAACATTAACCAATTTATCATCTCGGATAAAATCAAGATTTGCATTGGTATATGCGACAATCAAGGTGTTATTTTCTTCCATATAATAAATAGTAGAAATGGAGGCTTCCGATAATCCTTCAATTTTTGACCACGTAGTTATAGAATTATCCGATTTGTGCAGACAAAGAATGCTCGATTCTCCGGCCGCATAAACTACATCAGGAGCTACGGCAATAGATTTAAAATTATGATAGGGTAAATGATCCCGAAAAGTACCCACCGGAATCTGCGCTTTTGCATGCCCCAAAAGGACAATACACAAAAACAATAGATGATATTTTTTCATAATTTTCGCTCTTTCAATATCTATTCAAACGACATTTTCAGTGCAAAAGTACACATAAAAGTCAATAACGCTTATTTTTGCAGAAATATGGCCAACAATAGCAATATACAGAAGTACATCATCAAATTTCGGGCAAGGAACCATCTGATCATAAACCAATCAATACCGGCGGTTTTGATCTCTTCCCACTTTTCCATCGGCTGCATCCACCATCGAGGAACAAATGTGCGTTGCGGTTCCTTGACAAACCTGACCAACAGATAGAATAAGCTCATGGCCAACGGAAGCGTCAGAAAAACCAAAAGAAAACTCATAGAAACAAGTTGCAATAGGACACCTAAAAGCAAAATAAGATAAGGCAAAAAGATGAACCCAAAAGAGCCGATTAGTTTTCTGCGAGGAGTTTTGAGCAATCGTGCGAATGTCATCTTGCCTACTTGCTCGTCCGGAAGGGCATCCATGATGGAGTGAGTGTAGAGAACATTGGCAACGAGTAATCCGACCGGGAGCGAAACGAACCAAACAGTCGGTTGTAGATGCCCACATGCCGCATAATAAACTCCACCCATCAACAACGGCCCGAAAATGATGGCAACCACCAACTCTCCCAATCCTCTATAAGCAAGCCGAATAGGATTTCCCGAATAGAAAACACCCAATAAAGCTGCCAGCAGAACGAAAATAAGGATTCCTATTCCCTGTTTTAAAAATATAAAAACCCCGACAACAAGAGCCAAAGAGGCAAAAATGGCACTCACTGTAAGCAATTGTTTTTCGGTTGCCTGACCGGAGGTGAGGTAGGCACATTTGGCTATTCGTGCCCGAAAACCCGCTGCTGCCAAGTTATTTCTGATTTCATCACCTTTGTTGCGGTAATCAAAATAGTCGTCCAGCAGATTCATTGATAAATGAGCAAATAACACCCCAAATATGGCTGCTATTCCATATCCCAATGAAAAACCGTCACTATTGCATGCCAAACAACACGCAATGATGCCCGGAAATAAACTTTGCGGTAGTGCATTATAACGGGCATTTTCAATCCAAAAAATGACGATTCTGAAAAATTTCATACTTCATTTGATTTTTGGCAAAAATAATATTTCTTCTTCAATATTTGTATTATTTATTTAAACCATTGCCTTTCCGGTGCGTGAGGAGGTAGGTGGAAAGCCCGCAAAGATGGGAGGCGATGTGGCCGCTGCTGCAAAAGAGCGACCGGAGGAAGCTCCTTTTGCAGCTTTGCGGCCACACGACTACCGGCTGCGGACTTGGAACCGGACGCCGACGGCGAAGCCGGCACGCCCAAAAGAAAATTAAAAACTTTACCTAAAAAATATCTTATGTGACAGAAATCCTATGCTTCCGTTACATTTAAATAATAGACCTCATTCATGCAGTATGGGGCATAAGACAATTTTGCCTTACGCAAACCGAGATCTCCGCAATCTTCGGCACGATTGATGTATTGATAGCCGGACGCAATGTGCCGCACAAATTCGCGATTAATCATATTGTAAGCTCCGTTATAGTCGCGGTCGGCTTTTTCAAAAAGAACAAAATAGGTATCCTCATTTAACGGACAACCTAACGAAAACGCAACAATTTGATTTTCCACTTTCAACAGAAGTCCTTCCAATTCCAATTCTTCATAATAACGAAAACACTCCTGCAACGCAATATTTTCGATAAGCAAACGCGACCCTGATGATATTTCGCGATTTTGATTCCATTTTTCGTCAAAAAGCATCACTTCAGGCAGGTTTTCTTGGGAGATTTTTTCTACTTGATACGGATAAGTCTTGAGAAAAGCGTTGACGTGATTGCGTTTTCGTTTGAGTTTATTTCCTTCGAGATTAGCCAAATCATCAGCCAGATAGATATATTCAAATTCGGCACGCTCCGGTATCAGTTCATAAGTCAACCCTACCTTTTTCAACGTTTCTGCCCAAGACAAGACCACTTCGGAAACTTCATCGCAGAATTGAAAAAGCGTAAATTTTCCATTTCGTTCGTATGAATAGCTTTTGAGGGCGTCAAAAACGGGGAAAACATCTCCTTTGCCGACGGGATAGAGGAATTTTTCTCTTTGATCCACATTCACCTTGAGCAATAAAAAATCTTTGTATATGGCGTACTCGAAATGAATCAAATCTCGGTAAATAAATTGCACCACAAAACAATAATTGAGCAAATTACAATTTAATTCTTGCAAATAGGGATTGATAATCGGCTTATCTTCTAAGGTTATTTTCTTAAATTGCAACATAAAAACAGCTATTTGAGTTCATTAAAGCACAAAACAATTTCAAAGTGCACGTATCAGTTGCCGCATTTAGAAAAACCGCAGCTTGTGCAGACGGCACACCCTTCTTTAATCTCGAGTGTTTCTTGTCCACAGCTTGGACATTTCATCTCTTTCGGTTTTGTGCCGTCCTGGATAAACTTTTTAATGGCCCGAAGAATTCCGTTTCGCCATGAATTGATGGAAGCTTCGCTAAAATTCAGACCGGCAACGATATTGGTTATACTTTCTAAAGGAATGTCATGACGCAATAGTGCGGAAATCATTTTGGCGTAATTCCAGAATTCGGGATTAAAGCAACGCGACAGACCTCTCATAATTACTTCGTAGCCGTCTTTATCGAAATATTGAAAATCGTACGATTTTGTACCATCTTCGGCAATTATTTGGAGAATATTTCCTTTTTCCACCCATTTCGGAATAGGAAATCTATCTTCTTCCGTCTTTCCGGTAAAGATTTCATAAGGTTTCCCGTTGAGCAATCCGACAAAAGCCACCCAATCTTCATTATTGTTTTTAAAGCGGATAACTTCGGCTTTCATCTCTTTTGGGCGTTTTAGAATCGGTTTGTTCTCCGGGGTTTCGCTGGCAGACTTATCGGTTTGAAGCACGCCGTCGCGCGAGCCTTCACGATAAACAGTCAATCCTTTACAACCGGACTCCCATGCTTTGAGGTACAACGAATTGACCACCTCTTTGGTAGCAGATGCCGGCAGATTGATGGTAACCGAGATAGAATGATCCACCCACTTTTGAATACTCCCCTGTAATTCCACCTTTTTGACATAGTCCGTATCTGCGGCGGTGGATTTGAAGTAGGGAGATTGTTCGATAAGTTGATTGATTTCCTCTTCGGGAAGCTCTTTCAGCTGTTCTTTGTCGTATCCTTTGGTTTCTGCCCAATCGAAAAACTTCGGGTGAAAAACCCGGTATTCTTCGAAATAGTCGCCGGTAGAATCACGGACAATTTTGCGAACATTAATATCATTGGGGTTCACTTTCCGTCTTCGTTTATAAACCACATTAAAGGCGGGTTCAATGCCGGAAGTGGTTTGGGTGCAAATACTTACGCTTCCGGTCGGGGCAATGGTCAGTAAAGCAATATTCCTTCTCCCGTAGCGAACCATATCTTCATACAACTTGGGATCTGCCTCTTTAAGCCGCATGATAAATGGATTATTCAATTCGTTGATAGCACGATAAACGGGGAAAGCACCGCGTTCACGGGCCATGGTAACCGACGAGCGATAGGCGGAAATAGCGAGTTGTTTATGCACTTCCGTAGAGAAAGCAATGGCATGATCCGAACCGTATCGAATGTGGAGCGCTGCCAACATATCTCCTTCTGCGGTAATTCCCAAACCTGTTCTTCTTCCTTTGAGCGTTTGTGATTTAATTTTTCTCCATAAATCGAGTTCTACTCTTTTAACCTCTTCTTTTTCGGGGTCATGAATGACCTTTTCGATAATTTTGTCAATTTTCTCGATTTCAAGGTCAATCAAATCGTCCATAAGCCGTTGTGCATATTGAACATGCTCTTTAAAGAGCGGCATATCAAACATCGCCTGATCGGTAAACGGGTTCTTGACGTAGCTAAAAAGGTTAAGGGCAATCAGTCGACAGCTGTCGTAAGGACAGAGGGGAATTTCGCCGCATGGATTGGTCGAGACCGTCGTAAACCCTTCCTCTTTATAACAATCGGGAATTGCTTCGCGGCTGATGGTATCCCAGAACAAAACTCCGGGTTCTGCAGATTTCCATGCATTATGAATAATTTTATTCCATAATTCACCGGCATTAATCTCTTTTTGCACTTTCGGCTTTGATCCATCAATAGGATATTGCTGTATGTATGGCGTGCCATTTTGGACACACTCCATAAACTGATTATCGATTTTAACGGACACATTGGCTCCGGTTATTTTCCCGCGGGTCATTTTTGCATCGATAAAGCGTTCTGCATCGGGGTGTTTAATAGAAATTGTAAGCATCAGGGCGCCGCGTCTTCCGTCCTGGGCCACTTCGCGGGTCGTATTAGAATAGCGTTCCATAAAAGGAACCACACCGGTAGAGGTGCAGGCACAATTTTTCACCTGACTTCCGGCAGGACGAATATGGGACAAATCATGCCCTACCCCTCCGCGACGTTTCATCAGTTGCACCTGTTCTTCATCCACCTTCATAATACCGCCGTAGGAATCCGAATCGTTACAACTGCCTATCACAAAACAATTGGAAAGCGATGCAATTTGATGATGATTCCCAATTCCGGCCATAGGACTGCCTTGCGGAATGATATATTTAAAATCTCGCAATAGGGAATAGATTAGCTCAACGCTCATAGGATTTGGATATTTACTTTCCATACGGGCAAACTCACGAGCCAGTCGCCAATGCATCTCATCAGGAGTTCTTTCCACCAATTCTCCTTTTTCATTTTTGAGGGCATATTTATCAATCCAGACCGTAGCAGCCAGCTCATCCCCATGAAAATAGTCTGCAACCTCCTTCAAAACATCCTTCTTAAGATAGGATGATTTTGCAGCGATTTCCTTCGGTTTTTCCACTACCAATTCTTCTTGATGAAAAAGCTCTTTCATTTGCGGTTCTTCAAACACAAGTTCGGCAACATCTTTCCACTTCTCCACCCCTTTCTTTCTCGAATTCATGAGATGTTTATCCTCCTGTTTTGGTTTATTTTTAACATAAACATCTGATTCACAAGTTACACCACTCACATTGGTAAAGAGCGTTAATTCATCGTTCATATCCAATAAATTTTAATTTTTTCTCCGTATGAATATTTTTTGCAAGAACCGAAATCGACTAAAATATTTGGCAGTTTTATTCAGTTGATTATCTTTCCTTTAGTTATCCGTTTATAAAAAAAGATAGTGATGGCTAAGATAAAATTTTCTTCTGTTAAGAAAATAAAAAAAAGCTATATAATACTAACAAAATTCGGTTAATAAATTTTATAATTGATTATAAGATATTTACATTTTTTTACTTCTAAAACAAAAAAAACATACTCTTTGGCATTAAGATTTCAATCTTAATCCAACATTTTTTCTTTTTCTAATAAGGAAAATTTTGGGGGCGTGTCGGCTTCGCCGCCGGCGTCCGGTTCCAAGTCCGCAGCCGGTAGTCGTGGTGCCGCAAAGCTGCAAAAGGAGCTTCCTTCGGTCGCTCTTTTGCAGCAGCGGCTCCATCGCCTCCCGTCTTTGCGGGCTTTCCACCTACCTCCTCACGCCTCGTATGGCAAAATCCTTGCGTCTTAACGCCTTTTGGTAATTTGTTCACGCTTTTCCGGCTAGGCCTAAAAAATGAAAGCCGAGAATCTACAAGGAACAGTTTTTCTTCCTCACTCCCACACAAACATCCCAAATGGAACAATGAAAGTTAAAATTTATTATTAATCGCGAAGGCACCTGACAGAAAAACCGCCATTCTTACCGTAGCTATTCCTTTTCACGGTAGCATAATTGTAGCCCAGAACGCGGTAGTAGGCGAACGTATCGCTATACTCAGTAGCACTCCAAAAGAGGGCGTAGCTACCAAAATCAAAGTAGTATCTCTCTTCTTGAAAGCCGGCAGGAACGGTCCCAAAACCGGTCGCATTGTTGGTGGAAGGATTGTTTCCTACCACACAAATATCTGTACTACTATTCCAACCTGAAGTCAAAGCCAAAGCTTTTGCTATATTAGTATCAGCAATGCAAAAATAAGAAGATTGAGAAGAAACATAGTCCGTCAATTGTATCCACTCCGCATCGCTCGGTATATGCCAGCCGGTAGGACAAATACCCTGCACCCCACTCGGATTGGAGCTACTGCCAATTGCACCATTCATCACCGCAGGCCAATTGTACAAATAACCATGGGTGGGAACATTACTTGCATTATTATTAGGATTGTAACGATAAGGGGTTGTGTAACTGACAGATGAGCCTAATTGAATGCTCGTGCCGTTGGCAAACCTCTTTACAAGTAAATTCTCCCGCATCCAACATTGAGCCCCAATCACAACTGTATTATAAACATTCCCGTCTATATCAGTTATTGTTCCACAAGTAGGAATTATCGCAGTAAAACTCACTGCATTGCCATACGCTGTACCCACACTATTTGTAGCATAAGCACGTACATAATAGGTTGTATTGTCCGTTAACCCTACCAAATTGCTTGTAAAAGAACCTAAACCGCTACTATCAACCGTGTAGCTGTCAGAGAGTGTCGGATTGGGAGATGTACTCCAGCAAACACCGCGAGCCGTAACAGTGGTGTTACCATCAAAGGTTACAGTACCACCACCAGTGGCATTCGTAGATGTAATATTGGAAATTGTATCGGTCGCTACTGTAGGTAGATCATAAGTCGTAAAACTCGTTTCATTGCCATACGCCGTAAACATACTATTGGTGGCATAAGAACGTACATAATAGGTTGTATTTGCAGTTAGAACAGTTAAACTACTTGTAAAAAAGCCCAACCCGCTGCCATTGACCGTGTAACTATCAGAGAGTGTCGGATTGGGAGATGTACTCCAGCAAACACCACGAGCCATAACAGTAGTGTTGCCGTCAGAGGTTACATTACCGCCACCGATTGCATTCGTGGAAGTAATATTGGAAATTGCAGCGGTTGTTACCGTAGGAAGAGTTATAACTAATGTGTCAAATAGTAGGGTGAAATTTTCTGATTGATTTTGGACTTGCTCTATAGGAACACTCCTACATTCCCCTCCATTTATGGTTGCATAACCTAAATAACCCATATTATCACCAATATTAAAGGGGTTTTGACTATTCCCTTTTCTTTGTCCGGCAGAGTAAACCATCGGATATTCCGAGTTGGCGGAATAATACTCTATTTTGTCTTGCCCACCATTACTGATATTGATTATTTTAAAAGTATGTTGGATGTCATCCATCGTTAATTTTAGTAAATATAATTGAGGAGTAGAAAGATATATTCGAAGAGTATGTTTTCCAACCGATAATAGTTGCTTCAGTTCTGTGATTTTCTTACCTTGCACATCAAAAATCGAAAGTTGAACATTTTCCTCTTTGAGCACTTGAATGGTAATATCTGAAATGCCATACGACGGATTAGGAATTATACTAGAAAATGATGTTAAAGCTTTATCAAGGGTAGTAATACCGGTACCGGTATTAAGAATTAATATGGTGTCAGGATAGAAAATTGTTTCCGTCCAACCTTGCGTATAATTAGTAATCTCTACTTTGTTAAGGAGAACAAACGAATGGATTTTATCTTCGCCGGTAAAACGCAATTCGGTTATCTGTGCAACCAATGATAGATTCGTACAAATAACTAAAAAAATAATAAAATAAAAATTTCTCATGATTTGGATTTCTAATTAGTACTATGAGTCAGATCTATTTCAATACTTAAAATTTATATCAGAAATATGTGGCAACAAAATTACAAAACTTTTTCAATGAAAAATATTTAATTTGTAATCCATTGGTCTTAAGTAACAAATAAAAAGCTTCGCTACGGGGTTGAATTTAGGTTTCGATTTGGGGCCTCACATCCGGGGCTGTTGAATGTGCGATTTTCAACTTAAAGTTGGATAATGAGAAAATATGTAAAAAATGACCGCTAAAATGCAAAGATTTTGCTGCAACACAACTACCAGCTGCGGACTTGTAGTCGGGTGCCGGCGACCAACGGCCGACACACCTAAAAACAAAATCT
>Ga0116193_1002606_pt1 | contig 13589 bp, 15 predicted proteins | sample AD_UKC115_MetaG_FD_89892 | JGI IMG/M metagenome (GOLD analysis project Ga0116193, IMG submission 89892) | Active sludge microbial communities of municipal wastewater-treating anaerobic digesters from Hong Kong - AD_UKC115_MetaG | ecosystem: Engineered > Bioreactor > Anaerobic > Digestate... | reverse complement strand
TCCCTGTCTTTTGTTTGCATTCATTATTTCGGCGTTTGGAGAAGCAACAACATTAACTTTCATATCATCCGTCAGGCATTCCAAATTGCTTATATCAGAGACAATATGCTGCAAATTTCTTCTTCCTTCATAAAGATTATTTCTCTCTTCAAGCATTATATTTATCGTCTTTACGAGAGTTTCTATATCCAGCGGCTTTACAACGTAGTCATAAGCTCCGATCTTTATCGATTCTATCGCAATCTCGATGGAACTGCTGCCGGTTATAACTATAGGGACAACTTCATTTAAAATATTTTTGATGCTTTTAATAAGCGAGATTCCGTTTACATCAGGCAACCCGTAATCGACAACTAATATGTCAAAAGACTCTTCTTTTGCCATGCTTTCAGCTTCCGCACCGCTTCCCACAGATGCGACTTTTAAGAAGCTCTGCTCAAGAGAAGAATGAAGAGAAATCCTTTCGGCTTCATCATCCTCTACTATTAAAACTTTTGCGTCTATCACTCTTTCTGGCATATTTTTTCCTTAGTTTACAATCTTAGCTGTTATGAAAATCGTCAGCTCATATCTGGTCTTATTCTGTTCGACTCCTTTAAACAAATATCCGAATAAAGGAATATCTCCCAGAAGAGGCACTTTTTTTATTGTTCCGTCTTCTGTTTCTCTTATCATTCCGCCGATTGCCGCAGTTTCGCCGCTTCTCAACATAAGAGTCGTCGTCGTTTTGCTTGTGTTTACAACCGGAGTTCCGTCGGTTCCGCCGACCATTTCGCCTGTTCTAAAGCTCTGTTCCGGAGAAACCTGAAGAACTATCGAACCGTCTCTGTTTATCTGCGGTTTTACTTTCAATTTTATACCTACCTGTTTAAAAGCGGTAGTTCCTGTTACGTCTCCTGTCGAAGAAGAGGTTGTTTTGCTTTCAAGATAAGGGATTTCTTCAACTATATCTATGCTTGCTTCCTGATTGTTTAAAACAAGAAGTTTAGGATTTGTAAGAATTTTTGCACTCTTATCCTGAACGCCGGCTTCTATTACGGCATCAATATTCCAATCTCCCTGAAGTATAGAAACTCCGACCTGTCCGAAACTGTTGTTAAGTTTTAAGCTTGTTCCGCTGCCAGGTGTCGAATATGAAAAATTAGGATTTCCCGTAATAGGATTTGTATTTCCTGTGCCGGTTCTGTAAAGCTCATTTATTTTGGTTCCTATTGAAACGCCCTTTGAAAGGTTTACGTCAACAATTTTGGCTTCAAGCATAACCTGCTGCGTAGGAATATCAAGAGATCTTATCAATCCTTCCATTTTATCGATACTGTCTGCCAAATCCGTAATAATTACCGAGTTTGTTCTGACATCTGATACTATCTTACCGCCGGTTGAGAGTCTTGTTTCAAGTATTTTTTCAAGATCTGCCGACTTTGCATAGTTGCAGAATATGACTCTTGAAACTGTTATATGATTCTTATCTTCTTTGCTTTTTATAACATAGATATTTGCATCTCCCTGTTTTACGTAATACAGATCATACGTATCAAGAAGAGCATTTAAAGCTTCTTCCGCAGTTACGTCTTTCAACGACAACATTATTTTTTTATTGTAAAGGTTCGTATCTGAAATGAGCTTCATTCCTGTTTTCATACTTAAAACATTTAAAACTGTATACAGCGTTGTTCCCTGAAAGTCGATTGAAATTAATGCACTGGATGCGACCTCATTTGATTTTTCCGCAAAAGAAACCACGGGATTCAATATCATAGCAGCAAACAAAACCCAGATTACCAGTTTTTTTCTCATTTTATCTCCCCTAATTTAACATTTTTATTTTATAAATTTTTCCGTAATATTCAACTTCTATTGAATTCGGACTTATCTTTTTAATCTTGATTTCTTTTTTATAAACTCCGCCGACATGATACAAATTGCCTTCTATTATGGCAACCGGATTATCCTGATCGTATAAGATACCGTCAAGCTGGAAAGCCGGCAAAGTTCTTACGACTTCTCTTGGAACATTTGTTTTTACGACGGTTTCTTTCGGAGCTGCTTTTTCAGCCGCTTTCACAAAAGGATTACGCGGCGTAGGCAACAAATCCTTTATAGTCGGAATATATCCCACGTTTACAGATGTAATAACTCTATCGGCAACTTCGTAAAAAAGACCCTTTTTCATTATATCGTTGATATTTTGGGTCTGTCTTCCTAAAAAGTAGTCATTCAAATTTGAAGAATGAAGATAAGGACCGCACTCAATAACAACTCCGTTTACGCCGCATTCAAATTTGGATATAACGGAAAATTTTTCCATGTCAAATAAAATTCTGTACAGTCTGTCATAAGGAGCGGAAAAACTAAATTCCATGCGGATATCGGCATTGTTATCCTGAAGACTCTTTATTGATTCTTTAAATTCATAAACTTCGTATTGTTTCAGTACGTTTATAACTTTGCCTTTGTATTCATTTATAAGTTCAGCGTTTGAAACAAGAAAATCTTTATACAGCAATGATATTTCGTTTATTCTTTGTTCCTGTTCGGCAACCTTTATTTTTGTTTCGCGGAAATTATCAAGCTGTTTGTCAATATTTTTCAGTCTGTCTATAACATTTGTCTTTTCGTTAAAAAGTTCTTTATATTTTTTAAAAGGTCCCTCGTAAACATAAACCAAAACGCCCAGCACAAGAAAGCACGCGGTTAATGATTTTATATCTCTTGAAGATAATTTCAGTATCATAATCTTTTCCTCGAATTTAAACCGAACTGAACATTGAGCGTTTCAAAACCGGGTTTTTTCTTTTCATTTTCCAAAATCCATGACATAACTTTAATTGACCCGTCATTTATAAAATAACTGCCTTCAAAAGTCTTTTTTAATTCTTCCGCATAATCATAGAAACTTTTTAGTTTGGTCATTGAACCTTGCGGAACATTAATCACGGCATCCATATTATCGCCGGAAACAACCATGGAAACCAAGACAGCGTCATACGGTAACCGCGTAGCAAACTCTTTTAAAACAAGTCCGTATTTTGTTGTATTTGACAGTTGTTCGGAGACGGCCTGAAGTTTATAATCGTATTCAGCCCACAACTGTTCAAGCAAAACGACTTCAGCCGTTCTTTTATTGTCGATTGTATTTATTAAATCGGTAATTTGACTGTCAAGCTTGGTTATGAAAAATTTTTTATACCCCGCATAAGACGCTAAACCCAATATTCCTATCACTATAAACAGGGTTATATAATTAACAAACTTAAAAAACTTAAATTTGATATCATTGCTTTTTATAATTTCAGTAGCTAAATTTATTCTGTACATTATTCGCTGTCCTTTTCCAATGCCAATCCCATAGCAACAGGCATAAAATAACCGTATTCTGTTTTAACAGAACCGTAAATTTTATTATTTTCAAACGGATTCCATTTTTCAGTAGGAATTCCGAGAGTGTCTTTTATAAAAACATCAAAACCTTTAACAATCGCTCCGCCGCCGGTTAAAACAACTCTGTCAACGGACACTATAGTCTGTCTTGTTATGCAATACTCTATTGTTCTGAAGATTGTTTCAAGAAGATTGGCTGAACTTTTTTTAAATACGCCTTTTATGCTGAGCCCGACTTTGTCCCACAAGTCGTCATTTCTCTTAAGATATTCTCCTATTTCGTCCGAAACCGGCGTTTTTTGGGAATGTTCGGCCATATCCTGAGGAATTGCATACAAACTTGCAATCTCTTTTGTAATATCGGAACCGCCGAAAACAATATCTTTCATAAAAACTATTTCATGTTTATGCAGGACAACTATATTTGTAAAAACATCGCCGACATTAACCAAAATAACGGTTTCATTTGATTTATATTCCGGGCCGAAAGCTTCAAAAGCATTAGTCAGGGCGATAGCATCGGTCGAAACTCCGACCAGCCTTGTATGAATCATCTCACTTGTAATTTGTATTCTTTCATTTATTTTTCTTTTCGGCGCCGCTATAAACAAAATATTATTTTCTTTATCCGTAACGTCTTTTGTTACGATGTAGGATTTAAACATTTTATTCAAATCCTCATGCAGATTCTGTTCAACGTTAGTAATAACAGCGCTGTATAAATCTTTTTGTTTTATTGATTTCGGAAGTGTGATATTTCTTGACACGGATTCAACGCCGTTATAGGAAATATAATGACTGTCTTTGAGGTTTAACTCGCCCAGAATATCTACTACAGCTTTTTTCTGTTCTTCTGCATTATTTTTAACAGGTTTCATGGCGCATAAACAGGACAATGAATCCTTTTCATTACCCAAAATTTTACACACTTTGACATATTTTGAACCTAAATCGATTCCTAACACCTTTTATCCTCCGTACTAGCCAAGAGATTATACAATATTTACGCTGAAAGTTACAATTTTTCTAATGCTTTAAATAAAAAATTACTGAACAGTACCGTTGTCGTTCTGTATATACTTATGTTCGCGCCACCCTGCAAAACGTTTCCTGTAAAAAGTAGTAGTACCAACTGCAACCGGCGCCACATAAAAATAATAAGAAACTGTCGAATATATCACATCCGAATTAACAGTAACAGACGAGACTCCCATTATCCTGTAATATTGCACGACAGTAGTAGTGGAAAAATCAACGTATAAAGTATTAGGCGGAACCGGAGCTCTTCTCAATTCAACTTTGGCAAATATCGGATTTCGGGTCGTCACATCGTCATAACCGGAAACGAAAAGATTATTGATATAATTTGGGCCTGCATCCCAAGGTGCAGACGGAGGAACCGCAGCATCAAATGTATTTGTTCCTGTTTCGGGATAATTTGCATTAATATATCCTCTTAACATTTCAACTACGCCGTCCGCGGCATAAAAAGTTTTAATTTTAGCTACGTCGGTGGCAATAAGTATATTCTGGGACACAAACATTTCAAGGCATATAAAACCTATTATGGTAAGTATAAACATCGATATAACCGTAATAACAAGTATTGAACCTTTTTTATTTTTTATCATGGCAAACCAAATCCCCTTGCTACACAGTGCAACAGCCTTGTATGTCTTACGGTCTCTCCCGTCGGAAGAGGTTCGTCAAAATCAAGACCTATCTTAAAAAAAGTAAATCTGTTTACTCCGGCTGCGGTATTTGACGGAACATAATAATAAGCAACTCGCAAATTTGACAATATCTGCTCTTCTCTTATCAAAGGCTGCCCTGTAATGCTGTAGCTTGAACCTGTATAATAAACCTGCAGCAGAAGCTCATGGCTTCCTGCTCTTGTTGTATCTCTGGGATTTGGAATCTGGTCGCCGTAATAGACATCATCTTTGTAAAATTTTCCCGTTTTTACGGGGTCAGTGCTGTCTTTAACGACATATCTGTCAACAACATATCTTCTTTGAAGAGAACTCGTTGCTGTATCCCAGTAGATATCTTGGCGTCCGAAAGATAACGCCGTAGCCTGTGAAGCAGTAGGATTCGGTTCTATGTTTATGTAGCAGGCATTTCTTATCGATCTTCTCAGATAAGCTTCACATATTCTGATATCGCTTGTTTCTTTTGAAACACTGGATAAATTTCGGTATGATTCATACGAGGCAAGCATCATTGTATACAGAAAATATACAATAATACCGGCTAAAATTATCGAAACCAAAACTTCTATAAGAGTAAAACCTTTTTTATTTACCATTTGGCACCGTCATATTAGTTTTTATTGATATCTTATTTCTGCTGTCTAAACCGAGCCCCGTGCCGTCCGGATTTTTCACCGGCCATGTAGTAAGCACGCTTACCTGATAACAATAACTGCTTGGATCCAAACTTGGAGCTCTGTTTACTGTTTTTGTAACCTCAACCATTTTACTTGAAGATGTTATAAAATACGATACTTCAGAAACTGTCAGAACAGGAGATGACTCATGTATGTTGTATCTGAATTCTTCAATGATAGATTCAACTCTGTTTAATATAATGTTATATTCTATAGCCTGCGTCTGAAATTTCCATGCAGCCGTAAAAAAACCAAGTCCGTACACCATAACCATAACCGTTATGACTATTGACACCAATATTTCTATTAAAGTCAAACCGCGGCTATAAGCCATATGTTTTTATTTCTCCGCCGTATAAGTTTTCTTTGTTTGATTTATTTGCGTTAATGACGGCCTGCATCGTTACTCCGTCAACAATATTACTTCCGAAAACATTAATTGTAAATATATCGCCGCTTGTATAAAGAATACTGAATTCTTTAAAATATTTATTTTTTACGGCATTTACGTTTATCAGACTTAAATTCCCAACCTTTGCTGTAGACGGAAACGTACCGTTTTGCGCTCTGAAAAGCCTGACCTGCGCATCTATTTTTTCTATAAGTACGGCTCCTTCTTTAAGTGCAGCCTTTTTAAATGTCGTCTTTTTTATCGTTAAAGACAATACCATGACTATAGATACAAGCAATATAACCACTATGGTTTCAATAAATCCGAAGCCTTTATTATTTTTTATTTTACATTCCACCTGACATAGCTCCCGCCATATTAAATATCGGCAAATACAGGGCTATAACGGCAATACCGACTATAAAACCCAAAAATATAATTAAAACAGGTTCGACAACAGAGCTTAGAGTGGCAACGGCAACATCGACTTCATCCGAATAATAATCGGTAATTTTTTCAAACATTTCGTCAAGCTGACCGGATTTTTCACCTACGGCAGTCATTCTGACTATTATTTTCGGAAACAAAACGTACTGGTCCATTTTACTTGAAAACGTCTCGCCGGCAATAACGCCTTCTCTGATATCAGTAAGAAGAGACCTGACATAAGTGTTATTTATTGTGCCGGTAGCTATCTGAATGGATGATACTATATCAACACCGCTTCGTATAAGCGTAGACAATGTCTGGAAGAATCTTGCAAAAACCATTTTTGTGTATATCGGGGCAAAAATCGGAACTTTAAAAAACAATTTATGCCATGCCATTTTCCCCTGCGGACTCTTTGTAATTATCTTAAAAGATATAACTCCTATTATGATGGCAAGTATAAGAAACGGCATCTTGGCAATCATAAATCTGCTAAATCCCATAACAATTCTTGTAGGAAGAGGCAATGTAGCTCCGAACGATGCAAACATTTCCTCAAATTTAGGTATAAGTCCCAAAACGAGACCGAAAAAAACGAGCACAAAAAAACAACCTACGAAAATAGGATACGACGCCGCAGATTTTATTTTTCTTCTGAGTTTTACCGTTTTTTCCATATAAGCGGCAAGATCCTGAAGAACCTCGGACAATTTTCCGGATTTTTCACCGACAAGAACCATTGATAAAAAAGCATTATCAAAAACTTTTGGATAATCAGATAAAGATTCCGAGAGGGTTTTCCCTGCTTTTACGGATTCCGCAACTTTTTTCAACGTAAGCGAAAAATAAGGGTTGTTCATCATCAATGCTATATCGCTGACTGCGTCAAGTATATTTACTCCGGCATTTACAAGCGTTGCCATCTGCCTGCAAAATATCGCTATTTCTTCTCCTTTTACTTTACCGCTTGCTTTTTTACCGCCTATGGAAATATTGCCGAACTTAGAAAACATATTTATGTCTTCTTTTACTTCCAATACAGTAAAACCGCTTGTTTTCAATTTTTCCATCAGCTGCGTTTTGGATTCAGATTCTTCTTTACCGGTAATAACCTGACCGGCCGGATCCATTACTTTGTATGTAAATTTACTCATAGACTTCTTCCTTTTTTAATTTATTTTGCGGCTGAAGTTACTGAAAATACTTCATCAACTGTAGTTACGCCTTCAAGCATTTTAGCTACGGCGGCCTGTCTCAAGGTAACAAGTCCTTCCTTAAAAGCAACTTCTCTTATTTCCATATCGTTTGCGTTGCCTGAAATCAATTTTTTGATGGCGCTTGTTACAGGCAATAATTCAAAAATTGCCGTTCTTCCTTTATATCCCGTATCATCGCATGACTTACAGCCTGCGCCTTTGTATATTTTCACGGATCTGTCTACTTTCAGCTTCTCATACACACTGTCATTCAAATCCTTAACTTCTTTTTTGCAGTAAGGGCATATCATTCTGACAAGTCTTTGCGCAACTATAAGATTTACGGCATCGGCAAGAAGATATGATTCAACACCCATAAAAGTCATTCTGGAGATCGTACTGACCGTATCGTTGGTATGAACCGTCGAGAAAACCAAATGTCCCGTTAACGCAGCCTGTATCGCTATCTGGGCCGTTTCCTTGTCTCTGATTTCTCCGACAAGTATTACATCAGGATCTTGTCTCATAAAAGCTCTCAAAAATCTTGCAAAATCAAGACCTATATCTGATCTGACATGACACTGGTTTATGCCTTTTAATTCGTATTCAACAGGATCTTCTACCGTCGAAATATTAATATCTTCGCTGTTTATGTGTTTTAAGGCCGAATAAAGAGTCGTCGTTTTTCCGCTGCTGGTAGGACCTGTAACCAAAATCATTCCGTAAGGAGCGGCGATGGCGTCTTTAAAAAGAGTTACTTCTCTGGGAGTAAATCCTATGTTGTCTATTCCGAGATTTGCAAAAAGTTCTTTTGCAAGGATTCTCATAACAACCTTTTCGCCCCATATCGTAGGAATAATAGATACACGGATATCGGTTTTGATACCGTTAATATTTACTCTGCATTTTCCGTCCTGCGGCAGCCTTCTTTCGGCGATATCAAGTTCCGACATAATTTTTATTCTGGAGACTATGGCGTTGTAATATTTTTTTTGAGGAGCCTGAAAGGAGACAAGATCGCCGTCAAGTCTCATTCTGAGGCTTACGTCTTTTTCAAAAGGTTCAAGATGTATATCGCTGGCTCTTTTTGTTATTGCATCAAAGAATATTGAATTTACGTATTTTACGACTGGAGCCGAATCGGCATTATTGTCGGTAATATCATCATCGCCGGTAGTCTGCTGTTTTGCAGTCTCATCTTCTATATCGATGCTCATCGATGTTCTTACATAATATTTTTCAATAAATTCCTGAACATCTTTTTCCGAAGCAAGACAGACCGAAAGTTTTTTGCCGACCATCTTTTGTATATCGTCTTTATATATGACGTTGGCGGGATCAACCATCGCCACCGTTAAAGTGTCATCTTTAACTTTTATCGGAACGACTGAATATTTTCTTGCTATCTTTTCCGGTATAAGATCTATTACCGTCTGGTTTACCGGCGGAAGTTCGGCAAGATTTCGTCTTTCAACGCCAAGAGAGACCGATAATGCCTTAAGCAAATCGTCTTCGGTGATATACTTTTTTTGCAATAAAACTTCGCCTATTTTAACCTTTTTTTCCAGCGACTCTTTTATGCTTTCTTCTAATTGTTCTTTTGTGATTTTTTTTGATTCGAGGAGAACTTCTCCTAAATACTTTTTTCTAAGCGTGGCTAAAACCATTAATTTCTCCGTAAAAAAAAATATTCGTCAGGTTAATTATATGTTAAAGCTCTTATTTTGTCAACAAAAAGTCACGTTTATTGCATACCTTTATTCGTCTTAAAAAGCTTGTATTCAACCGTGTCTTTGTTAAAATGAAGAGGATTAAAAGCAGAAGCCGCTATAAGCCTCCAGCCCGTTGACGACGACGAAGCTACCCATGAACCGTTTTTGCCTCTCGGTATTTCCCAATATTCGGCAAACGTAGTATAAATTTGTTTATCATTCGGTCTTTTTGAAGTATACGGAAGAGAATTATCTATGAGATTTATAATATTTGAAGCATTATCCACATATTCCAATATTTCAACGGCTTGTTTTTTATATTCATCTTTAAGATCATTTCTGCCGAGTTTTTTAGCATAGTCGGACATCACCTGAATGGTAGTTATATGAAAACATGTTCCCTCAAACCATATCATCCTGTAATTTTTTCTTCTTCCCTGCTGGTTTGTAAAATCGTAGCCTTGTATTTCCTGTTCTTCTATTTTGTCGCTTACAAGATATTCTTTATCGGCAAAATCCATTAAGTAAAAAGGGTCTATCCCCAATTCCGAAAGCCTCTCCGGAGTTACGGCGGTAATAGTCCAAGACACCGTATCAAGAGCATCTGTCCTGTCAACGCCTCTCTCGTTATATCCCATATTTAAAGTTTTTTTATTTTTATCATATATAACGTCAACAAGCCATCTTTCAATATTTGCTATTTCCGTTTCTATGTCTTTTATATCATAATCCGCTTTTTCAAAATATGATTTTACGTCTACATTCGAATTATAATATATATCTTTTGCCATTTTTAAAGCCGCATAATGGTCAACTATGTTTTCCGTTGAATAAACCTTACTCCAGTCGGGCGGAGTCCAGCCATAGCCCATGCTTGCGGCTCCAAACTGTCCGTCGCTGAATCTGTAATGATGTATTCCGCTTGCCCATTTTAAAGTATCAAGAGCAAACTGTAAAAAATCAAGTTTTCCGGTAAGAGCAGTATATTGAAACGCCGAAATTGTAACCCATATATTAGGACCAAGATGAACTCTGTTGCCGTCAATACCCGGCGTAAGCCCCCATCTTTTTCTAGGTATATCAGTCTTATACGCATTGTATAAACCGAATTTGCTTTCGTCTTTTTTACTGTAAAATTCTCTTTCGCACACCTTTAGAATTTTAACAACTTTATTATTTTGGCCGGCAAGAAGATATGCAAGAGAAGCTATCGCCGTGTCATAAATAAAAGCCTGGGCATCAAGCACTCCGCCGTTTCCGGTGATAAATGATCTGGAAAAAAAATCATAAGAATAAACTGAGGTACCTCTGTGGCTTTCAACAAGTCCGTTAACAGAAGAGGTCTGTCTGTCAAAAAAACTGGCAGTTTTCATCTGCAATTTATAATAATCCGTTTTAAGATTTTCAGGAGAGAATTGCTCACGGTATTCTTTTAAAACGATCTCAACGGAAAAAACATTCTGTACAAAAAAAACCAACATTAACAACAGCAGTAAAAATTGTTTCATAAATCCGAATCCTTAGTTGTTTTATGCACTTTATTATACAATTTACAAATATCAGCCCCGTTTAAATTGTAACAACCGCATGCGAAATAACTGCAGAAGTGATAAAAATAATATTGTTAAATAAATTATGATACTGAAACTTCAACAGTAGTTGAAATACCGGAACACGTAAGCGTTATAACTCCGTCTCCGGCAGCTAATGCCGTAAAAGTCGTATTCATTGAAGTAGTACTGGAAAATTCACCTATGGAAGGACTGATTGACCAAAATACCGGCTGAACTATCAAATTGCCGGAAGCATCTCTGACAAGAGCGGTAAGAGCTTTTTCGCTGCCCACCGTAATTTCTATTTTCTCAACGGGATCTATAGAAACAGTCATCAAAGGAGTAGTAAGTCTGTCTTTCTGAGCACAGCCCGAAACTAAAACTAAAAACATAAACGCAGTCAACGCAAAAACTTTTTTCAAGAGACAGTCTCCTAAATAGAAAATCTTGTTTTATATTCCAGCTTAAAACCGTCATTAGCGGTCATGACCAGATTAACTTTATTATTCTTTATATACTTTTTTTCCTGTTTATCGGCGACAAGATAAGCATCAACAACAGCATAAATCCATGTGAGAACTGCTACTGTACCTAAAATTGTTGCCGTATCCAAATTAGTTTTGTAATTATCATATTCGCTTCCAGCCGGTGCGCCTATTGAAGAATACTTATCATAACTTTTTTCGGCTTCATTTTTAAAGTAGAAAGCAAGACCTGCACTTACCGCAAATACTCCGAATACTATCCAGCCTTTTTTATCCTGTTCGTTCCAGGCTTGTCCCCATCCGGGAAGAAGCGCTGACCTTATCGCTGCATTTTTTGCGGAATAATCCGAAAAATCAAACTTAGAGCTGCATGCGTAAGAATTAACGCTTGCAGTAACGGCAAAAACAAAACAAATAATTAATACTGCTATTTTTTTTACCATAATTAACTTTTTGTAAACCTTATATTATCTATGTAAACAACACCGCCTGCCGATTTGGCAGTTCCTTTTCTTGTAAGAGCTATTCCGACATAATAAACAAGAGCATTCCAACCGTTATCTCTTGTCTTTGTAGTAATTGTAATTCTAAACTTTCTCCAAACATCGGCAGATATATCGGCTGACGTTATATCGCATAAATCCGTAAGAGCAGGATTTGATATGCCCGGAACTGGAATATTAACCCTTAAAATACAGTCCGAACTAAGCTGCCCTTTGGCCCAAAATTCAAGGTAATTATATCCGCTTGTCGTCATATCTATCGTTTCAAGCGTGTAATTTTCTCTCGTAGCAAGACCAAAACCCGCATATTTTGACGCTTCCTGGCTGTCGCGCCAGCCAAGCTGTATACAATAATATCCTAAAGGATTATCGGTGCTTTTCATATTAAACGGTTCGAGACTTTCCGAATCGCTCCAAACGATAGGATCCTGAAGCCCTTTTGATTTTACTAAATCATCATATATTGTAAATGTTTCAGGCCATGAATCAAGCCTGTCGTTAGTTCCTGTAAGGTGTTCAATCGGATACCTTTCGCAGGAAACTAAAAAAACAACACAAATTAAACCGATAATTAAAGTTGATATTTTTATTTTATTCATATCTTATTTCATCAAAATAAACAACACATCCGTTAGGATTATCCTTCTTTGAAACGACTACGCAAAAACCGCCTGCAATCGAACTTAAATCTGATTCTGAAAGATTAATTTTATATTCTTTCCATTCATTAGTCAACCGAATGTTTTTTATCCATGCAACATCCGTATCCGGAAAAACTCCGGATATGCCGCCGATTTTCACTTCTGAAAGAACTTCGTTGCCCCTTTCGCCTTTAGCGTAGAAAACAATCCTTCTTGCACCCGTCAGATTATATCCGCCTTTCTTATCGCCCCAGTTGTTTGCCGGATTCTGCCAGTAAACTCCAACCCATTGTTTCATTGAATTCTGTGTCGGATTGTACGTCATTTTTATACAGTAATTGCCTCTGTATTTTATGCTTGTACAAACCATATCCATTTTCAAATCAGCAACATCGCCCATCCAGCCCGTAGGAAGATAATGTATATTCTGCGATGCAAAATCATCGTAAACGTAAAAAGGTTCGAAATCAAACTTCTCGTCAATGATCTTATTAATACCCGCACTTTGCTGTTTGGCGCAGGCACAAACAAACCCACAAACAAAAACTAATAAAAATACTGCTGTTTTTTTCATTTTTTATCTTTGGAGGCAGTATTTTTCAACTGCCTCCAAAAAACAATTCAATTATTCAAATATAACGTCGTCTATGTATATAATAAATCCGTTAGGATTGTCATCTTTAGATGCTGCAAAGCAGAATCCGCCGATGATATATGACAAATCTTTGCCTTCCAAGTCAAGAGTATACTGCTTCCATTCTTTCGTCAATTCTACAGGACCCATTGACTGTGAATCTGAATCAGGATATTCTCCTGTTATTCCGCCCATCTTGAATTCAGCTATTTTTTCACCGCCGTTAGCTCCTCTTGCCCAAAAAGTAAGCTTCTTTGCGCCGGTCAAATTATATC
>Ga0116193_1002605_pt1 | contig 13591 bp, 9 predicted proteins | sample AD_UKC115_MetaG_FD_89892 | JGI IMG/M metagenome (GOLD analysis project Ga0116193, IMG submission 89892) | Active sludge microbial communities of municipal wastewater-treating anaerobic digesters from Hong Kong - AD_UKC115_MetaG | ecosystem: Engineered > Bioreactor > Anaerobic > Digestate | place... | reverse complement strand
TATGGCGCATTGGATATGGCGGGCAATGTCTGGGAATGGGTGTCGGACTGGTACGCTGAAGATTATTACAAGAATTCTCCTGAGCGCAATCCGACTGGACCTGACTCCGGCGACAAAAAAGTGTTGCGGGGCGGTTCGTGGGTCGTCATTGATTACGGCACCCGCTCAGCGATTCGCCTCTGGTACGATCCTTCAGACGGGAATGGCAATATCGGGTTCCGTTGCGCTTTCTCAGAGTAGGCGTTCTGGCTGCTGGAATTCTGGTTTCTGGCTTCTTCTTGCGGGATTTGACACTTGTGTCAAATCCCGATGGGTTACCGCCGCAGGCGGGAAAAATATTTTCGGAAAATCCGATATGAAAAACATCTGGGAAGAATTGATCACTTTTAAAAATCTGGAGTTTGCTTTTTTACTGGCGCGGAAAGGAAAACGAAACCGAAAAGATGTTGCTTCTTATGAATACCATTTAGAAGAAAATTTGATTGAATTGCAACATGACCTTCGGAATGGAACTTATCTTCCGGGCAGCTATCATAATTTCTGGATCCATGACCCTAAGAAGCGATTAATTTCCGCAGCATCTTTCCGTGATCGGGTTGTTCATCACGCGCTGCATAATATGATCGGACCAATTTTTGAGCAGTCCATGATTTTTGATTCTTATGCAAACCGGATTGGAAAAGGAACCCATCCAGCCATTGACCGTTGTACCAGGTTTTTGCGAAAATATTCTTATGTTTTGCTGATCGATATCAAACAGTATTTTCCTTCGATTGATCATGAAATACTCTTGAATGAAATCGGGAGAAAAATATCGGACGAAAAAGTACTCAGTTTATGCAGAAAAATACTTGAAAGCGGAAATGGAATTCTTGCGGAAGCCTATGACATGCAATTCTTTCCGGAAGATAATTTATTTTCTGTTTTCCGTCCGCGCGGTCTTCCAATCGGAAATCTTACCAGCCAATTTTGGGCAAATGTTTATCTAATGCGTTTTGATCATTGGGTAAAACGTGATTTACGAATTCCGGGGTACATCCGCTATGTGGATGATATGGTTTTTTTCAGTGATTCAAAGCCCCAATTAAATTCTGCCCGGAATATAATCATCTCTCATTTATCGGATCTGCGGTTAACGATTCACGAGAACTCTGCACAAGTTCGTCCGACAAGGATTGGAATACCATTTTTGGGATTTCAAATTTTCCCGGATCATCGAATGATTAAAAAGAGAAAATCGATTTACGCTCAACGAAAATTGCGACAGCGTAAACGCCAATGGCTTTCAGGAACACTTTCATCGGAGAAAATGAAGGCTTCCGTTGAAGGATGGCTGGCTCATATTTCGCATGGAGACACATACGGATTAAAAAGCAAGATCTATTCGGAATACAAACATTTCCTGAAAGGAACGATATCGAGTGGATGAATCTCCGTTGTTTATAAAAACTTACGATTTAATTCGATGGACTTTAACCCATACGCAAAAATTTCCAAAAAATGAGCGGTATCGAATCGCAAAGAGAATGGAAGATTCGCTTTTGGATTTTTATGAATGTATTATCGATGCCTCCAGGATGAAAAATCCAGTGTTTCTGGATCAGGCTGACGCTGATTTGGATAAATATCGGCTTTATCTTCGATTAAGTAAAGATTTCGGTAATACAAATACAAGACAGTATGCTTTCGCTTCAGAAAAAATATTTGAAATCGGCCGGATGGTTGGAAGCTGGAAAAAAAACGTAAAAAAACAATTATCAGACATAACTGCAGTCTGATTACTGCAGATGTCAGGGTCTCCGGGCAAATGCTGCGGGGCGGTTCGTGGAACAACAATGATAACAACACCCGCTCAGCGAATCGCAACAGGAACAATCCTACAAACAGGAATAACAATATCGGGTTCCGTTGCGCTTACCCTATCACGGACTTATCGGTGAGATTCTGAACAGACCAGTGAAGACCACTTTTCACATCTCTTCAGCAGGCTGATAGATATGAGCTCCGGATGATCCTGTCTGACTTTTGATATTAGAGAAGTCAGGCAAACATCAAAAAGCCCGGGTTCCTGGTTCGGTTGGACCTGAACCCGGGAAATTGCCCTTGATTGTTTTCGAAGACCTAACTGGTGCAGATAGGAGATAAAAGTGGAATAATGTATAAAATGGTATAAAAAGACAAACATTTACCTATTAGTCATGATTTTGCCTATTGCAATTCTTAACTGTTTGTTGTATGCTATGAATACAATATTCATTCAGGCGGTAAAAATGACAAATACTGGTAATTCTGATTACATAAAAATTGCAGAGGCTGCCCATCTGTTAGGGGTTACCCAGCGCTGGGTTTACCGGCGGGTTTTATCGGGCGAGCTTCCTGCTTCCAAAGTAGGAGGGCTGTATTTTATTACCCGCAAAGATTTGCAATCACTGATCGAAGCCGGGCGTGTAACTCCGGGGATTGAAGAAATCCCGGCGGAAGAGCAGTCGCTGCCCCGTAAAAAATGCGGCTTTTGCTATCGTTTCCTGGAGGATGATCGTGAAATCGGCGGTAACTGCCAAAAGGATAATTGCAGCGAGATTATTTGCCGGAAATGTTGGGATTTAAATATTCATTATTGCACCCGTCATTCCCCCACCCGTGAACAACGTATGCAAAAAGCGCAGGAACACAAGGACGCAGGGCTGCTGCCGGTATTTGTAAAAGCCGGCGCTGCGCGTCTTACCGAAATGAATTTCCTTAACCGGATTCACGAACGATTAAAAGGCTACTCAACCCTGATCCACCCGGCCAATGGTACTGCCGTCACAATTCCTTCCTGGGAAGATATCCTGGAGACAGGGGATGACCGGATCGAATTAATGCGCCTGCTGGGGAAAGTCGTACTGGACAGTGCCACAACCGCTCAATTACCGCTGAATTCCTGGCATCATTACACGACCAAACTTAAAAATAAAAAATCCAGTCCGCTTGAAATTCATATCCAATCCGTCAGCCGGATGGATCGGATGGTACGGGATGGCTTTGATACGGAACCGCTTTCGGCAGAGGACCTGAACGAATGGATTGAAAAACGGATCGAGGCGCCTGCAAAGTCCGGGAGTTTCCGTCTGGTTCTCCTGGCTTCCATCACCGGTTGGGATGAATCTGCGTTGTCAATCCTTATGGGCAGCGACAGCAGTTATGCTTTTACGCACCGCTCTGCGCTGCTATATTTGTTTGATCTGAATAAAAATGAACTAATCTATCCTGCATCCGATGATCGGGCTTGCCGGTATGCTGAATTGTTTCACCCCGTATTGGCCAATGAAGAATTAGGGGAAATTGTCGGCGCAATCAAGGATCTTCTTGGGATTCATGACAGCCTTACACTGGCAGATGCTCAGAAATCTTTACGGTATGCCCCTGAAAAGATTGAAAAGGCATTTCAAAAGATCACCGAGGACGGGGATTTTGTGATCACAGAAATCAAAGGATTAGGAACTGCGCTTGTCAGACGGCAGGCATTATAAAGAAACAAATGATTTATAGGATGGAGAAGAAAATGGGTAAAAAGTGGAGTTTGAAGGAGTATGGCAAGAGCGTTATGCGCGAACTTTTAAAAGAACCGGGAAAGAAAGATGAAGGAAAACTCACGCGTCTCGAAGATCTGAAAATGGATGATCTGAAGCGTGAGAAAGTCCGGCTGGATCTTGAAGAGCGGAAAACACTCGGTGAAGCCCGTGAGCTGGAGGCTCAAAAGCGCAATCTTTTTGAAGAAGGGATCAAAGTCTCCGGAACAAGGGAAGCAAAAATCATCGCCCGCAAGTTGAAAGAAACCGACGGCCTTGCAGCAAATTTGGACCGGTTGTTAGATTCCCTTTCCCAACAGACCCGGATCATTACCGGTTTGATTCAGGCAAAAGATCTGGCCCGGATACAAAAAGAATCCGGAATCGGCGCTTTACTGGGGAATTTTGATATGGAAGACCTGGTTGTATTTGTCGATGAATGTTTTATCGACGGTGAATTCAATACCGCCAAAATGAAAGAAATGCAGGACGTTTTTAATCGCCCCGGTTTAGATCGCATGAAGGATGATGATCAGGATATTACTGAAATCATGAAACAATTTGAACAGGCTCGGGAAGCTCGTGATAATCCTGATGCGATCGATGAAAAATATCGCGCACTCAACAACCAGATGGAAGAGAAACGAAAAGCAAAAGAAAGTCCGCAATTCGGGGAAGAGCTGTAAACGATGCCTGTCGATTTAAGCGATTCGATTTATGCGGAGTATCTGCGCGTCTTCAAAGCAGCCTCGGATGCGGAAAATGACGGCCGACTGAAGGAGGCAGCCCGTGCATACGGGCAGGCAGCCGGATATATGCACAGCTATGCCGAATATGCTCTGGATCCTTCTGTCAGGAAGAAACGGCAGGAGAAGGCAGATGCCCTGATAAGACTCGCGCATACGCTGCAAAATATTCCGGAAGGGGAATTTCTGCAAAAGCGTTCAAAAGGTTCCTTGGGGAATAAAGCGGAAATAACACAAGAAGCGCCGGCGGATGAATTGGAAGAACAGATGAAGCAATTGATCACCCAGACAAAAACGACCTGGGATGATGTAGCCGGGATGGCAGACACGAAAGCTGCCATTAAGTTAGCCTATTTTGAAGCCTTAGCAAAAAAACCACCCCGGGTGGAAATCAATGACGCCCGTGGAATTTTGCTTTATGGCCCTCCCGGAACCGGTAAAACGTTGTTAGCGGCCGCTACGGCGGGCAGTCTGGACAGTACCTTCTTCAATGTGAAAGCCAGCGATATGCTGTCAAAATGGTTTGGAGAAAGCACGCAAAAAGTCTCTGCGCTTTTCAGGGCGGCACGCAAATTCAGCCCGGCAGTTATTTTTATGGATGAAATCGAAGCCCTGGCAATCTCCCGCAGCGAGCATTCGAATTCTGCGAATTTACAGATTGTCAGTACTTTGTTGAATGAGCTGGACGGAATCGATTTTAAAGACCGGGATCAGTTCGTACTGTCCATCGGGGCAACCAATGTTCCCTGGATGCTGGATACGGCTATACTGCGCCGTTTTCCTAAACGGATTTATGTCCCGCTTCCGGACATGGTTCTGCGACAGGATATTTTTGAAATTCAGCTTACCAAAAAAGGACATGAAACGGAGATGCCAATATCCGAGTTGGCAGAGAGAACCCAGGGATATTCAGGCGATGAAATCAGGCAGTTATGCAGCGCTGCAATTGAGACGATGGTTCACCGTATGAATCCTGATTCGCTCGAGATTGTCGACCGCGGTCAGCAGGCTGTACGTGATTATACGCTAAAGGTTGACGTGATTCAGAAATGTGAGTTTGAAAACGCGTTTCTGCGGGTTAAACCCATCACGCAGCCTGAGATGATCAAACGCTATGAAAACCTGCAATTCGAAATATGAGAGGGGTTATTGGTTGTTGTGTAGATTTTGCGCTTCGAGCAAAATCTACACAACAACCAGTTTTCTCTTTTTTCTCAAAAGACTTTTCCAAATTTTGAATTCCGGTTTGAAAATTGGGCAAATACAACAAAAGAGTCAATCCACTGGAGGAAATTATGCTTGCTGATCCAAAAAATGTTGCGAAAGGGATTAAATATATTTTTCGCAGCAAAAAAGAAAAACAAAGAATGCTTGAGTTGGAGCGGGACAGTCGCTTGCGGCAGGGTAAGCACAGTATCCGGACGCATATTGTGCACCAAAATGCTGAGATTCCAAAGCTGATATCGCTGGCAAAACGTTCGCTGGCTTTGGGGGATGAACCGCGTTTTCAACAGATTGGCAGACAGATCATCTGGACTGAGAATGATATCATCCGCTGGCAAAAATACCTGATTACGGTTGAGATTTTGGAATCTCGCCGGGATCAGGTACGGGCATTCGCTGATTTAATTGGTACGGTAAAAACGATGACGGATTCGATGAGAGAGCTGGCCGGTACCGAACAGGTTATCAAACTTCAGCAGCAACTTGACGAGAGCCTTTCTCAGACAGCATCCACCGAAGAAAGAATTGATATGATGATGGATATGATGGATTCAACCTTATCGGAAGGAAGCCCTGCGGATGAAAAAGCCATTGAATCGTTGCGTTCTTCCCTCGGAGAAGCGATTATTACGCAGGAATCCTCGCAATTTGATAAAGAGCTCGAAGCCGGTTTGGATAAAATCCGCAAACAGTTAGCGGACGAAACAAGCAAGAAAGAAGAATAGGAATCGAACGCTCAGAAAGGAGGGAGAGAAATGGCTGAGGAAAATCTTGAAACCGTTATGCAAGTCGGGCTGAAAGAATTTCAATCCAGTATGGAAAGCCGTGCGAAAGGAAATCTGGAAGAAACCCGTATTCATTTGCTGAAAGCAGCCGAAAAACTTTTCATCGCTTCCGGCCTTTCAAGAGGAGCGCTGCGCGATTCGCGGAAACAGCTTGGACAACAATTTTTGGATGAGGCCAATTTGCTTACGCCGGAGAACTTACCGGTAAAGCCGGCCCCTGATAAGAATAAAGCGACTGTAAACCTGGGCGACGATGCCCAGGCAGAAAGCTGGATTGTCCATGAGCGTCCCGAAGTGCGCCTGGATAATATCGCCGGTCTCGAAGATGTCAAAGAACAGATCCGGTTAAAACTGCTTTACCCTTTTACCCATGCGGAAACAGCGCAGCAATACGGTATCCAGCCGGGCGGCGGACTTTTGTTATATGGTCCTCCGGGAACCGGAAAGACGCTGATTGCCCGTGCTGTAGCCGGAGAGATTGATGCAGCCTTCTTTTCCATCACGCCTTCCGAGGTGATGAGCCAGTGGGTGGGGGTCGCTGAGCAAAACATAACCCGTCTGTTTGCCGAAGCGGAAACTTATCCGCTCAGTGTGATATTTATTGACGAAATGGAATCTTTGTCTCCCAAACGAAGGCTTTCCGGATCAACCATCATGGTCCGGGTTGTGCCCCAGTTATTGGCTGAATTGGATGGATTTGCAAAACGGAAGAACCCGCTGCTGTTCATCGGGGCTACCAATGAACCCTGGTCGCTTGATCCGGCGATGATGCGTCCCGGACGGCTGGACCGTCTCGTCTACGTTGCCCCTCCGGACCTATCCGCCAGACATAAGATATTGGAGATGAATCTGAAACAGGCGCCGCTGGATGAAAAAGTGGACCTTTCTGAAATTGCGAACCGCAGCGAAGGATTCAGCGGGGCTGATCTGGCAGAATTGGCGAAAAGAACGCGGGAAAGAGTCTTTTGTGACGCTGTTCATCAGGGATACAACCGGTTGATATTTCAGGAAGATCTGATCATCGTGCTGGAATCGATGCAGCCTTCGATAAATCCGCGGGAAGTAGCGCTTTATGAAGCATTTGCTTCAGGAAAACCTGGTTCCGGAAAATGCAAGTAAACAGAGAAAAAATGAAGACGATGAACAGACAATCCGCTTCAAATCATCAAAAATATGAAATTATCGATAGTGAAACATGAACGAATATAACACGATCTTTTGTCCTTCGAATCACCTGATGTTTGACCAGCCCTGCTGTCCAGTTTGTGGTTGGCAGCGTCCACCTGAGACCATACAGGGATCCCTGCTATGGGATCCTGTCATTTTTCCCTGCGGTATTGGCGGTCCGGCTCCGGATTCTTTCAGTATGCCCGCGGTTGCCTGTGGTGTGGCTGTCTTTCCGCTCCGTTCCGGTGAACTGGTTGGGATCAGCCAAAAAGACGGGCGTGTTTTATGGCAGACTAAAGCAGCTCCGGAATTGTTTCCCCGCCAATTGCATGTGAATGAAAACAGAATATTGGCGGTAATCGCTGATAACCGGCCGATGGATCAGGCAGAGAACGGGTTCATTGCCCGCATTGACCCGCAAACCGGGAAGATGGAAAAGATGTGGGAAGGTTATGGTTTTACGATGACCGAACCCGTGTTCACGGATTCATGCATCATTGTTCGGACAGCCCATCCAAAATTAGTGGCGCTTGATCGAAAAAAAATGTCAAGTATTATCTGGGAAGCTCCGTTGAAAACTTATAAGCCCCTTGCTCCGCTTGTGGCAGAGAATCTGGTTCTGGTCTGGGACGGTGAACTGACCGGAAAACGAAAGGTACTGAAAGCTTTCAACCTTCAAGACGGGAAATTGATTTGGGAGGAAGAGATCGATGACATTGATTGCTGTCCGGTTGTTATGGATCAGCTTTTTATTTACCGTACCGGGAAAAGACTGCTCAGCGCAATCGATATTCATAGCGGAAAACAGCTTTGGCGGCAGGAATATGCCAAGATTTACAGCAAACCGGCTGTCTGCAATGGAAATCTTTATCACATAATGCGCGATAATCCGGACAATCAGGCAGCACATTACACGTTGCAATGCATCGATCCGGCTACAGGAAATTCGAAATGGAAGGCTCCTTTGGGAATCCGGGCACAGGAAATTCTCAGCCAGCCGGACGGAAGCTTGTTAATTGGGATGGGGGATACCAAAATTGCAATTTGCGATTCCGAAAATGGCAGTGTTGTATGGCAGTATTCATTCGGCGAAGAAAAATTCGAACGGGTTCAAACACATCTGGTCATGCAGGATGGAATTTGCTGGGTGGGAACTTATGATGGAAGAATTGCCGCAATTCAAATTTCCAAAGCGAATCAAGATCTGGGTGATCCGGAGATCCTTCTGCGGGAGGAAAATTTTGAAGAAGCTGCCGCTGCCTTTGCATTAAAAGGGGAGCTGCTGAAATCCGCCGATATTTATCGAAAGACGCTGAACCAGCCGTTGAAAGCGTTGACGATATACCGATATACGCAGAACATAGAAGGACAAATTGAGGCTTTATTGCAGCTTGGCGATGAACGCTCGGCTGCCAAACTTCTTGAGGAAGACGATCAGCTTTTAAGAGCGGCGAAACTCTATGAAAAAGCAAACCAGCCAAGAAAAGCCATGGAAATTTACAAAAAACTTGGTATAGAACAGGAAGTCTTACGATTACGCAAGATTGTTCCTGTGGAATTCAGTGATATCGAAGTTCTTGAAAGCGAAGGCAGATTTGCTGAAGCGGGTGATGCCGCGATGCAATGGGGCGATTATCAGAAAGCCGTTGACCTCTATAAACAGGCCGGTACAGAATATGAAGAGAAACTCCTTGAAGCTTTGGTCAAATTGTGCGATAAAGAACCCGAACCCTGGTCATTGGAAGAATTAGCCGGATTAGCCAGAAGGCTGGGACGATTTGCGATCCAGGCAAATGCGCTTGAAAAATCAGAGAATTATGGTGATGCCGCTAAGGCTTACCAATATGCAGCGATACAAATGGAAGAAATGTCCCCTACAAAAAAAGAAGCGATTGCCAGATACTATGAAAATGCTCATAAACTTTTCAAACAGGAAGGCATGATCGAAAAGAAATATCAATGCTGGGATAAGTTGATGTTCTACCGGAAGATCCCATGGATACGAATTGAAGGAAGAGCGGAAAAAGAGTTTCGGGAACTTGAATATAACACCTTCCTGCTTTCCGTTAAAAATGTCGGATACGGCCGCGCCGATGAAATCACAATTCAAATCAAAGGCGATAACTTTGAAGTAAATAAATATCTTATACCGGAACAGATTGAACACCTTGCGGCGAACGAGCAAACAGGAATTCAACTTTCCATTCGTCCATTAAAAGATCAGATCGGAGAGGACGTAAGGTTTGTCCTGGAGTGGAACTGGAAAGATCAAAGCGATAAAGGTTATACGGATAAAACAACGGTTCCTGTAATCGTCAGACATAAAAATGACAGCAAAACGAGTGATCAGCCGGTCATTATACATGCGGAGAATTATTATGCGGGAGCTGTTCAGCATGGAGATATTTACGAAGGTTCCGTACAGAATGGTGACAATTTTTCAGTCAATCATCACGATCGGACAGATGTCACAGATTATAAAAATCGAGAAAAAAATTCATCAGCCATGATGAACAAATGTCCGATTTGCCACTTACCGGTAGAGAAAGATGCAAAATTTTGTGATGTATGCGGACATCAATTCTAAGGGGAGGTATTATGGAGAATATAGGTTCAAATGCTGTTCCTGTTGCAAAAACATTCACGCTGACTGATTTAAGCGGCTGGTTGGCAAAAAGTTTGTTAATTCCTCAGGGAAAGAACGGAATCGTCGTCCTGGCAAACGGAGATTGTAAAACACTCCCGGCCGGAAAGTCAATGATTTTAGATGCTGTTGCCCGATTCAAAGGGGACGGGATCGGCATGCAGATCGGCATTATTCCTTCCGAACCTTTTGATATGGGGGCCAGGTTCGAGAATTTGCTGAGCGGTGACGATGAGCTTCTGGACGTAAATTTGCTATTGCGAGTCAATGTTTCAGACGCAAAATTATTTTTCCGGAATGTCGTCGTTCCCGTCGGAGAATTGAGCGATCTCCCCGAATTGGAAAACGAATCTTTACATTATCAGATGGAGAAGCTTGTTCAGCAATATGCGCGTGAGGATCTCATCCGACATATTCCGACAGAAAGGCTGGTCGGAGAAATCATCGATAAAAATACAAAAGATTTCCAACGAATCGGGCTGCAAATCATCGACGTTCCTTTACTTCTCTTCCGGCGATCAGAGGATCGGCTGATTATCGATGAAAAACTCGGAGAGCTGGAAACGCAATTGGCAAATATCTCAAATACCCTGGAAAATGAAGAATCCGATGAACATGCCCCGATCGAAATCGAAGAAATTGCGGATCAGATTTTTCCGGAATCGGCGGGGCTGCGTTCCTCTGAAATGCGTGATTATTCCGAAGCCATTGCGGATATTCAAAATTTCCAAAAACTGGATCAAAATCCGAAACAACGATGGCTTTTGAAATTATTGCAAACTCCAAAAACGGATGATGTCAATCGGGAGATCCAAAAGAACAGAAGAAAATGGCGTTTGCAGAAAATTTTCTGGATCATTTTCATATTATTACTGGGTTTTTCAATTTCGGAATTGCTGAACCGGTTTAATCTCCCTGACAAAGAGCGGAATATCCTCTATGCAGTTGTCTGGGTATCCAGTATTTTCTTTGTCATCTTGCTCCTGAGAAGAAATCTCAGAAAAAACGAGTCCATTTCCGCTTATAAAAAGAGTATGCCGGATCTGGAAAACGCCGGTCTGATCAAACAGGATGACCGGATCCATGCAGACCAGTTTGTCCGTGAGCAATGCGCAAAAGAAATGCAACACACAAAAGAGGTGATGAGCGATTCTCGGCGTCTGATCTATCATGAGGGAAAAACAGAATATGCAATCCGGATAAAGGAATTGGAAAAGCAGCTCGATGACCTGCAAAGCAAATTTCTTTCTTCCACATTCGGCGTTCCTGCTTACCTTTCACAGCTTGCGATCAACGGTCCGGATTGGACAAAGGTTCTGGATCAGGAGGAAGAAGTCCTGAGAAAAGTAAAATGTCTGGGGACAATGGCCGAAAATTTTCGGCTTGGAACGCAAGATTTGGGAATGGATGAATTGAAAAAAATAGAAGAACAGTTATTGCTGTTAGAAAATGCTTTTTACGACCGTTCACGCAGTAAATAATGATTTCTGTAATTGGGGAAAAGGAGAAAGAATGAGCCCATTATTTGGAAAAAGATGTCCTAAATGTAATCATGAAAATAATTCTGATGCCAATTTTTGCATCAATTGCGGAACACCTTTATCAGGCAGTAAGGGAAAAAAATGCGGGGCTTGCGGAGCCGAGAACCGCTATGATGCTGTGTATTGTAAGGAATGCGGGCGTAATCTAAGTGTCAACGAGCGCATTGAGATCCGCGGAAATCATTGGGCCAGACGGGACGGTGATTTTGCAGCCCGCCTGGAGATCGATGATTTACCCGGTTTATTAAATAGAAAGCTGGAAGTTGAAACCGGTACTCGGGCTTTAATTTATACAAGCGGTTCTCCTCAGGAAATATTACTCCCGGGTATATACACGATGGACAGTGTTGGTAAAACCATTTCAAACTGGTTCAATGCGGTTCCGAAATCGGTCAGCGTGTTGCTTGTTGATGCTGCCCCTGTAGAAGTTGTCATCCGGATTGCGAAACGCTTTACATCGGACCCGTTACCGATTAATTTAAACATCCATCTGGTGGTTGAGATTGAAAATGTATCGACATTCCTCCAAACTGCATTAAAGAATCGGGAACGCTATTCGGTTGAGGACCTTCGACTCGATCTGGAGCCGGAAATTGCTGCGGCAACCGATGATTATCTGCGTCATCATACGTTCGAACAACTGCTTCAGAATTCCCATACCCGCGAGGAGCTGGAACTGGCGGTTGAAGAAGGTTTGCGAACGACTTTCAGCCGATATGGGTTGAAGCTGGTTTCCCTTCGTACGGTTGAACTGGATCTGGAGGCGTTTGATAAAGTGCGGGGTATCACGGGGAATTATTCCTTATTAATCGATGAGGCGCAGGCAAAACTCAGCGGCGAACAGCGCATGCTGGAGTTTCAGAAACAGATCGACTTGCATGATGTTGCAAGCCGGACGGCTACGGTTGAGAAAGAAGAACGGCTGGCTGAACTGTATCAACGGATACGGCAGAATGTAAATTCCGATAAGATGAATGAAGTACGTTCCGGCGCCGATTTTGAAAAATTCATGGATGAGATCGACCGGCAAAAACTTCTTTCCAAAAAGGAAAGGGAAGATCTCATTCGAGGCTGGACGGAAGAAGCGGAAGATCATAACCGCGCCAGGGCATTTTTACTTGCGAAGACGGAAGTCGAGGAAAAATTTCAATTACGGGCAATCGAAATAAAATCCAATGGCGAAATTGATCTTCAGGAACAGGAATACCGGCTTGAACTGGAACGGCAGCGGACTGATAAAAACCTGCAGATTGAACAAAAGAAATGGGAATGGGATCTGAAGAAACGTCAGGATACTGCGGAATGGGAAAATCAAGTATGGGAGACAGAAAACCGGCATAAGTTAACGGAAAGCGATCAGGACTGGAATGAAATGACCAGAATGGTCGAATTAAAACTCAATAAAGACCGGCAGGAAGCCATATTACAAAACGATAAAGAAACCTGGGCTTTGGAAAGAAGACTGGATGAAGCCCGCAGAAATGTCGATATAGAAATTTCCCGGATGGATGCGGATCATCGACGCGAAATGGAACGGCTTGAAAAACTTGCAACGCTTGGAACGGAAGCCTTGATCGCCGCTTCACCTGCGGAACAGGGCAGAATCCTGCAGGATCTGAAACGGACTGAATATTTTAAGTCGATGAGCGAAGAACAAATTCTGGCTATGGCAGCAGAAAAATCGCCGGAGCTTGGAAAAGTCTTTGAAGAAAAATATCGCGCGATTGCGGAAGGAAAAACTGATCGGCGGGAAAGCGAGATGTATGAAAAGCTCCTTTCAGAAAGCAAATCCAGCCAAAGTTTGCTGATTGAGACCCAGAAGGATGCGATGAACCGGATCCAGCAAATGGCCGAACAGAATATCACTGCGATGAAAGAAATCAGCGAAGCCTACGCAAAACATGGCGCAGATCCGGTGATCATCGCCGGCGCT
>Ga0116193_1002598_pt1 | contig 13604 bp, 13 predicted proteins | sample AD_UKC115_MetaG_FD_89892 | JGI IMG/M metagenome (GOLD analysis project Ga0116193, IMG submission 89892) | Active sludge microbial communities of municipal wastewater-treating anaerobic digesters from Hong Kong - AD_UKC115_MetaG | ecosystem: Engineered > Bioreactor > Anaerobic > Digestate... | reverse complement strand
GTTCCCGGGTCGCCATGAAATGCTGGTAGGAGTGATGCAGCTTGAGCTTCTGCAGCGCCTCCTGGCGTTCGGGCGGCAGCTCGTTGAAGGCGGCGACGCCGTCGGCCAGCAGCGTTTCGGCGCCTTCGGGCGGCGCCTGCACGCAGTACAGCATCGTGCACATGACGGGTTCGGGCTTGTAGGAATAATCGGTGTGCCAGCCTAGGCCGTCATAATGCGCGCCGACCGGTCGCCCGTTTTCGACCCGGTTGGAGAGCACATAGACCAGCGGATGGCCGGGCAGGGTGTATTGCGACATCGTGTGGCCTTCGGGCGTGCCGAAAGCGCTGACGAAGCGGACGAGATCGTCGGGCGTCATGGACTGCTGGCGCAGCGCGATGGCCCCGTTCCGGTGGAAGGTGTCGACCACAGCCGCGAGGGTGGCGTCGTCGGCCCTGGCGAGGTTCACGCCCAGAATCTCGGCACCGAAGCCGGGTTTGAGGTCGCGGGTCTTGAGCTGAGGTTTCAGCACGGGTTCAGCCAGCATGGCGGCGCTCCTTGGGCTTTTCGCGACGCAACATAGCGGGCGCGCCCGAGGCGTTCTTTCCCGAGAGCGCCCATATTTTTGCTGGACCGGCCCGAAAAACCGCCGGATGCTGCAGTGCGCAAATTTTTGTGCGCCTGCGTGCAAGACCGGTCCGGCGGCCGATTCTAGCCTTCCCTCGACGCCGGAAGGATCACGGAGCGAGCGATGGCCAGATTCAGCTTGGACGACGCGTTCATCGAGGGGTTGTCGAGTTCGGCCGGCGATGTGTCGGAGTCGGAGACCCTGCCGCCCGAATGCTATACGAGCGCCGAATTCTACGAATTCGAGAAGCGCGCGCTGTTCGACAGCGAGTGGCTGTGCGTCGGCCGCGAGGACTGGGTGAAAGAGCCCGGCGATTATTTCACCACATCGATCGTCGGCGAACCCATCGTGGTGGCGCGCGACCGGGCGGGGAATCTCAACGCCATGTCGTCGGTCTGCCAGCACCGGGCGATGCTGGTGGCGGAAAACCACGGCAATGCCCGGGGCTTCGTGTGCCCGTATCACCACTGGGTCTATAGCCTCAGCGGCGAACTGGTGAACGCGCCCGAGATGGGCAAGACCTGCAATTTCGACAAGTCGAGCGTGCGCCTGCCCGCCTTCAAGACCGAGGTGTGGAACGGCTTCATCTTCATCAATTTCGACGCCGACGCGGCGCCGTTCGGTCCGCGCCTGACGACGGCCGCCGCGGCGGTGGCGGGCTTCGACCTGGCCAGGGCGGAAGGCCCGCGCGCCACCACGGCGAAGCTGGCGTGGAACTGGAAGGTGATGTTCGAGAACAATAATGACGGCTATCACGCCAGCCGACTGCATCACGGGCCGCTGCACGATTTCGTGCCGAGCGCGCTGGCGAGCTTTCCGCCTTCCAAACCCGAGGACGGCGGCTATCTGCGCTATAACGGCACGCTGCACCCCGACGCCAGCTTCAACGCCACCCAGCGCGCGCTGCTGCCCGTTTTCCCCGGGCTCTCCAGCGAAGAGCGCAACCGCATGATGTTCGTGAACATCCCGCCGACCCTGTCGCTGGTGATGATGAGCGACATGGTGATCTATCTGATCGTGCGCGCGACCGGGCCCGAGACGCACGAGATGGACACCGGCGTGCTGGTGGCGCCGGGCGCCAGCGCCGATCCGGCTTTCGAGCACCGCATGGCGATGAATATGGCCGCCGCCGGCCACATCATTTCGCAGGATATGCATGTGGATGAGCTGGTGCAGGTGGGGCTGCGCTCGCGCTTTGCGGTGCGCGGGCGCTATTCCTGGCAGGAAGAGGCGCAGGCCCAGCTCAATCGCTGGCTGGTGCACCGCTATACCAAGACCTGGGCCGCCCTGCGGGCCAAGCCGGAGCTGGCCGCATGAGCCGGATGCCCGTCGTTTTCTTCGGTCACGGCAGCCCGATGATCGCGCTGGAGACCAACGCCACGACCCGCACCTGGGCGGCGATCGCCGAGGCCATCGGCACGCCCAAAGCGATCCTGTGCGTCTCCGCCCACTGGTTCACGCGCGGCACGGGCGTGACGGCGATGGCGCAGCCTCGCACGATCCACGATTTCGGGGCGTTTCCGCAGGCGTTGTTCGACGTGCAGTATCCCGCGCCCGGCTCGCCGGAGCTCGCGGGGCGGGTGCGCGATCTGCTGGCGCCCGATCCGGTTCATCTGGACCAGTCGCAATGGGGGCTCGACCACGGCACATGGTCGGTGCTGGTGAAGGCGTTTCCGAAGGCGAACGTGCCGGTGGTGCAGCTGAGCATCGACGGCACCAAGCCGCCGGCCTGGCACTATGCGATGGGCGAGCGGCTGAGGCCGTTGCGCGACGAGGGCATTCTCATCATCGGCACGGGGAATATCGTCCATAACCTGCCGCGCATGGACTGGTCGGACAGGATGTGCGCGCCGTTCCCGTGGGCGAAAAGGTTCAACGACCATATCCGCAGCGCCATCGCCGAGGACCGGCCCGAGGAGGTGGTGAACTATGCCGCGCAGGGTCAGGACGCGGCGCTGTCTGTGCCGACGCCCGACCATTACTGGCCGCTGCTCTATGTCCTGGGCGCGCGCCAGAGCGGCGAGCCGGTGCGGTTCGGCCCCGACCATATCGAGCACGGCTCGCTCAGCATGCTGAGTGTCGTGATCGGCGACACCGCCACCCCTATCCGCGCCGCAGCCTGAAGGATCATCGATGCCGTTTCTGTGCGAACCTGCGGGCCTGCGCCCGGACACCAAGCCCAAGGCGCTGCATCACCTGGCCGCCACGCCGCAGACCGTGCACTGGGGCTATTTCTCGCCCGATCGCGCACCGTCGCTCGTGGTGGAAAGCGGCGACCTGATCCAGGCGCAGGCGGTGACGCATCATGCCGGCGATGCGCCGGAGCTGATGATGGACGAGGCGGTGCGCCGCATCTATCGCGAGGTGCCGGAGGCCGACCGCAATCCCGGCGTCCACATCATGACCGGGCCGATCTATGTGAAGGACGCCAAGCCCGGCGACATGCTGGAGGTGCGCTATCTGCGGATGACGCCGCGCTTCCGCTATGGCTCGAACCTCGCCGCCAACTGGGGCTATCTCTACAAGGAGTTCGGCGAGAAGGAGCGGGTGACGATCTACGAGCTCGACACCAACGCCGAGACCGCGCAGGCGCTCTATGCCTATGATTTTCCGGGCAAGTATCTGGTGCCCGGGACGATCACCGACTGTCCCGAATGCGACCGGCAGAGCGCCCTGAAAGGCATCCGCGTGCCCGCGCGGCCGCATCTGGGCACGGCCGGCGTCGCCCCCGACATCGCGGGCCGGACCAGCACCATTCCGCCGGGCAAGCATGGCGGCAATATCGACAACTGGCGCATCGGCGCGGGCGCGACGATGTATTATCCGGTGCTGGTGGACGGCGCGCTGTTCTCGATCGGCGATCCGCATGTCAGCCAGGGCGACGGCGAAATCTCGGGCACGGCGATCGAGGCGTCTCTGGACGTGCTGTTCCAGATCGTGCTGCGCAAGGATTTCAGCTTCCCCTCGCCCCTGCTGGAGACGCAGGATATGTGGATCGTCCATGGGTTCGATGAGGATCTGAACGTCGCGATGCGCAACGCCTCGCTCGACATGCTGGGGCTTCTGACCGAGCACCAGAGGCTGAGCCGGAACGACGCCTACTCGCTGATGAGCGTGGCGGCGGACTTTGCGGTGACGCAGGTCGTCGACGGGCGGCAGGGATGCCATGTGCGCATCGCCCGGAACATCTTCCCCGTGCTGGACGGTTCGTGAAGGCCTGGCGGTTCAGCACCGACGAATTTCCGCAGGCAGAACGCCAGTCCGCCTGGCGCGAGGCCATGGGGCGGCTGGGCCTGCCCATCGGCGACATTCCCGATCGCGGCGCGCCGTTTAGCGGCCGCGTCTCGTTCGCCGCCTCGCCCATGGGCATCGAGTTCGCGCTGGTGGAATCGGGGCCGCAGGCGATCCAGGGCCGCTATCCCAAACAGGACGCCGCCGTCTGGCTGACGGTCCTGATCGACGGCGCGGCGACGCTCGAGAGCGATGCGCTGCGCGTCGCCATGACGCCGGGGACAATGATCTACGGCCCGACCGGCGCGCCGGCGACGCTGCGCTTCACCGAGACGTTCCGGGCGCTCTGCGTGAAGGCGCCTCATGTTGCGCTGAACCCGCGCCTGCTTTCGCCGATGGCGTTCCGTCTGGGCGCCATGACCGGCGCTTTGCCTGCCGAACGCATCCTGTTCAAGCTGCTTCGGGCCGCCGCAGACGACATCGACACGATGACGACGGAATTGCTGCGTCCGGTCGAGCTGGCGGTGACGGAGTTCCTGATCGCCTGTTTCGCGGCCGAGAACGGGCCGATCGCCATCGGGCGTCTTGGCGGCGTGCGCGCGATGCATCTTCATCGTCTGTGCCAGACGATCGAGACCTTGCTGAACGACCCGGCGCTTACGCCCGAGCGCGTCGCCGCCGAGCAGGGCGTCTCGCCGCGCTATATGCAGAAGCTGTTTTCGGCGGCGGGCGAAACGTTCAGTCAGTATGTGAAGTCGCGGCGGCTGGAGCGGTGTCGCGCCGAACTCGCCAGTCCGGCGCACGCCAATGCTTCGATCTCGGATATCTGCTTCCGCTGGGGCTTCAACGGATCGGCCCATTTCAGCCGCGCCTTTCGAGAGGCTTATGGGGTGTCGCCGCGCGATTATCGCCGCGCGTCGGTGTCACAGGCCTAGCGACGGCGCCTGGCGAACGCGCCGCCAAGCCCGGGGCAGCATTCAGTGAGCATTCGATGCGGGATCGGAGTGGCGATGCGCGTGCGGCCGGCCCAAATGACCGCGCGCCGCACGCATGGCGCGTGTACACGCTTGGATCGAGGTCGGCATGAAACGCACGGCGCGCGCGGCCATGACCGGCGTCGCCGCGATCGCATTCGGCGCGGCCGGGACGGCGGTCGCTTTCGACCCGGACCTTTCGCTTTCGCTGTTCGACGGCCGGTTCACGGCCCGGCTCATCGGACGCTTCAATCTTGACGCCGCCGCCTACGATCAAGCTCCGGCGCGGCCGCTATTGATTGACGACCGCCGCGGTTCGGTCGGTGTGTCCAGCCCCGAGACGTTGTCGGCGCGCGATCTAGCCGGCGGCTTCAATGTGCGGCGCGCCCATCTCGGCGTCGAGGGGCGGCTGCCGGGCGATCTGCGTTATCGCGTTTCGTTCGACCTGAGCGGCAGCGGCGGCGATGGTCCTTCGCGGCTGCGCGAGGCGTGGCTCAGTTATGACGGCTTCGGCCCGACACTGCAGGTCGGGGCTTTCGCGCCGCCCGCGAATCTCGACGACGCCACCGGCTCGGACGATTCGATGTTCCTCGAACGCGCATCGCCCGCAGAGCTGTCGCGTTCGCTGGCCGGGGGGACCGGCCGCTACGCCGCCGGCATAAAGGCCAATGGCGACACGTGGTTCGCCGCCCTGCACGTCACCGGCGGGACATTGCGCGACGGCAGCGATGTCGACAGCCAGACGGGCCTGGTCGGACGCGCCGCGTGGCTGGCGGCATCGGGCGAGGGTTTCCACATCCATCTCGGCGCGAACGTCTCGTACGTCACCAATGTGGCCGACGCGGGCGCGACGCAATCGGTGCGCTATCCCATTCGTCTGCGTGACAGGCCCGAACTCCGCGTCGATCCCACGCGTCTTATCGATACGGGAAAGATCGATGCCGCCGGTGCTTTCGCGGCTGGTGTCGAGTTCGCGGCGAACTGGAACAGCGTGACCTTCCAGGCCGAGCATTTCTGGTACGGACTCGATCGCCGCGATCCCCTGCTCGCAGATCCCCGGTTTACGGCCTGGTACGCCGAAGCGGGCTGGCTGGTGACGGGAGGGTCGCGGCGGTACGCCATGGCCCGCGCCGCGTTCGGAGCCCCGCTGTCTGCGGATGGCGCCAAAGACCGGGAGGCGCCGGATGCGATCGAGCTGGCCGTGCGCTTCAGCCACACCGATCTCGATTACCGCGCGGGGCAGGCCGGTGCGCCGGGAGATGCCGACAGCGTTCGCGGCGGCCGGCAGAACATCTGGACTTTCGGCGCCACATGGTACGTCGAGCCGGGCGCCCGGCTTCTTCTGAATTATCAGATCGTCGATGTGGCGCGGCTCAACCCGGGCTGGGCCGGCGACCCGGAGCCGTTCGGTCCTTCACCGGAAACGCCGCCGACGGGCGCCGGGATCGGGCAGAGCTATCAGGTGCTTTCGATGCGCGCGCAGGTCTCCTTCTAGACCCGGCCGGGCGATCTGCGCTGCCGTCGCTGCGATGCAATTTCGCATCTCTTGAGCAGGGTGTGCGCGATCTGCGTAGCCCCGCGATCCGCTCCGGCGCGATATGCGGCCAGCTTCTTCCGGGTGCGCCTACGGCGTCGCGCCCCAACCTGCGGAGAGTTCGACGGTGCGGCTGAGAATGGGCTTTGGAGCACTTGCGCTCATGCTTTCCGTGTTGGGCGCGCAGCCGGCCGCAAGCCGCGAGCCGGACACGTATGAAGGCCTGCTGAAGGTCGACTCCTCCAGTTTCGACGCCGCTTACCTGCTCCCCGGCACCGACTTCGCCGCATACCGGCGTGTCATGCTCGATCAGCCCGAGGTTGCGTTCCACCGGAGCTGGCTGCGCGAATACAACGACTCCGTCTCGCTCGGCGATCGGATCAGCGACGAGGAAGCGCTCGAGATCCTGTCGGAGATGCAGACAGGCGTTCAGGAGACTTTCCGCAAGGCCTATGCGGACGCCGGCTATGAAGTCGTGACCACGCCCGGCCCGGACGTGATGCGTCTGCGGACGCAGGTGGTCAACATCTGGGTGGTTGCGCCCGACAGCATGTCCGCAGGTTCAAATCGCACCTATGCCAGGGAGGCCGGGCAGGCCACGCTGGTGGTCGAAGTGCGCGACTCCATGAGCGGCGCGCTTCTCGCCCGCGGCCTCGACAAGCGCACGGTGGGCGACACCGGCCACCTGACGCGCCGCTCGCGCGTCAGCAACCGTAGCGACTTTCAGCAGGTCTTCGCCCGGTGGGCGAAGGCGAGCGTCGTGGCGCTGGGCGTCCTGCGCGCCATGAAGCCGATCGACGACGAAGGCCAGTCCCGATAGTCCGCTCGCCCGCTCCGGCGCGGGCCGAACGAAATTCCAACGCGGCGATACGTTTGCGCCCACTCAAGGAAACTCTGCGCGATGACCGATCACAGCCTGCCTGACACGGCCGACACCGAGGCCGAGAGCCAGCCGACCCGCCGCTCCGTTCTCGCCGGCGCCGGCGCCCTTGCTGCGGCGCGGCTCGCCGCCGCCGTCGGTGCGGGCGTGCTTGGCGCGGGGCGCGGCATGGCCGCCACCCAGCGGCCGAACATCCTGTTCATCCTCGCCGACGATCTGGGCTGGGGCGATGTCGGCTATCATGGCTCGGACATCCGCACGCCGAATATCGACAAGCTCGCCGAAACGGGCGCCAAGCTGGAGGAGTTCTACGTCCAGCCGATGTGCACGCCGACGCGCGCGGCGTTCATGTCGGGCCGTTATCCGTTCCGCTATGGCCTGCAGACGGGCGTCATTCCGTCGGGCGGCACCTACGGCCTGCCGACGGACGAATTCATCCTGCCGCAGATCCTGAAGGACGCCGGCTACTCGACCAGCATCGTCGGCAAGTGGCACCTCGGCCATGCCGACAAGAAATTCTGGCCGCGTCAGCGCGGTTTTGACTACCAGTACGGCCCGCTGATCGGCGAGATCGACCATTTCAAGCATAGCTCGCACGGAGTGGTGGACTGGTTCCGGAACAACGAGCTGGTCGAGGAAGAGGGCTACGACACCGAGCTGTTCGCGAAGGACGCGATCCGCATCATCAACGAGCAGGATGGGAAGGCGCCGTTCTTCCTCTATCTGGCTTTCACCGCGCCGCATTCGCCCTATCAGGCGCCGCAGAGCTATCTCGACACCTACGCGAACATCTCCGATCCGGGCCGCCGCGCCTATGCCTCGCAGATCACGGCCATGGACGATCAGATCGGCAATGTGCTGGCCGCGCTGGAGGCCAAGGGCCTGCGCGAGAACACGTTGATCTTCTTCGTCAGCGACAATGGCGGCACGCGCTCCAAGATGTTCGCGGGTGAAGCGGCCGTCGCCGGCGACCTGCCGCCCAGCAACGGCAAATACCGCGAAGGCAAGGGCACGACCTATGAAGGCGGCACGCGCGTTGTGGCGCTCGCCAACTGGCCGGGCCATGTCAAGGCCGGCACGGTGAACGAGATGATGCATGTCGTGGACATGCTGCCGACCTTCACCGCGCTGGCGGGCGGATCGACCGACAAGACCAAGCCGCTCGACGGCAAGGATGTGTGGAAGACCGTGAGCCAGGGCGCCGCATCGCCGCGCGACGAAATCGTCTACAATATCGAGCCGACCGGCGGCGCCGTGCGGCAGGGCAAGCTCAAGCTGGTCTGGGCCGCCATGCTGCCCCAGCGGGTCGAGCTGTTCGATATCGACAAGGACCCCTATGAGTCGAAGAACCTCGCGGAGCAGAATCCCAAAGCCGTCGCCAAGCTGAAGGCGCGGGTCGAGGCGCTGGCCGCGGAGTCGCAGCCGCCGAAATTCCTCATGGAATCGCTGCGCCTCGCGCTGTCGATCCCGCCGGTGCTGCCCGGTGCGACCGGCGGACATATCGAAGGATCGGACGAGGATTGATCGTCTCGACCCTCCCGGCACCGTTCTTCGCCAGTGTTTTCAGGAAAAAGGCGGCCCGAAGGGCCGCCTTTTCCGCTGCCACCGAATGCTCAGAAAATGCATCGGATGTCCCGCCAGTGCCGGATAATTCGGCGTTTTATCGCCGGAATTGATCGGCGCGCTTGCAGCGGCTCCATTCGTCGGGGAAAAGTTCCCTCGCCCCGGGGGGAGGCAGATGTTTCGCGAAGTTCTTCATGGCCCGTCACAACTGGGCCGCTTTGTCGCAACGACCGACGGAGAGTTCGAACAGGCGTGCCGGCCGTTGGGCCGGCTGCATGCCCTGTTCCGCGACGAAACGCAGCGCGTTCACTGCATCGGCAAATCTGCGGCCATCCAGGACATCTCATACAGCGCCATGCATGTCGATCAGCCGCATGTCGTCGATATCGATGCGCTGGATAACTATACGCTCTCGTTCCAGATCGCCGGCGCGGCATCGTGGCAGATCGGCAAGGATCATGGCGAAATCTCGCGAAACATGGCGGGCCTGGGCCTGCCCGGAGATCACGCGATCATCGAACGCAGCGCCGGCGTCGAGATGTTCACGCTGCGGGTGAAGCCGGCGGCGTTGATGGAAAAGGCCTCCAGCATCATCGGAGAGAAAGCGCCGCAGCGGATCGATTTCCGCCGCCAGGCCAGTCTGGAACGTCCCGAGATGGCCTCGATGGCCCGCACGATGAAGTTCCTGATCATGGAGCACGAGGCGCTCAACAGCGGCGGGCGCTCCATCGTGCTCACGGAGCTGGAGCAGGCGGTCATGGTGCTCATGCTCTTCGCCAATCGTCACGATTTCGAGCGGGCGTTGGAGCGCGGGCAGCCCAATGTCGCGCCGTGGCAGGTGCACCGCGCCGAGGAATACATCAAGGCGAACTGGGATCAGCCGGTGACGATCGAGGTTCTCGCGAAAGTCACGGGAGCCAGCGCGCGCAGTCTCTTCCAGACATTCCGAGACTCGCGGGGATATTCGCCGATCGCCTTCGCCAAGAAGATGCGTCTGATGCGGGCGCGCGAGCAGCTTCAGTCCGGCAGCGACTCGCTGATGGTCACCGATGTGGCGCTGGCGTGCGGCTTCGGCAATCTGGGGCACTTCGCCAAAGATTACGCCGCGGCGTTCGGCGAGAAGCCATCGGTGACGCTGGCCAACGCCAAAGCGCGGTTGTCCGCCACCCGCCACCGCTGAGGCGAGGCGGCAAAAGCGCAGGCGCTGCTCAGAACGCGCGCCAAACTGTCTGCACGACGGTCGGCAAAGACTTGCGCGGTTGAGAATGCGCAGGCCTGCCCGGATAGTCCGGGCGGACAGTGAAAGCGGCTTCCCGATATGCGAACCCACGCATCAGATGTGCGGCAGGCGACCGATGGCATGGCGTCGATACCGGGCGGCACGTTCCGCATGGGATCGGACGCGCATTATCCCGAAGAGCGGCCGGCGCATAACGTCATCGTCTCGGCGTTCGAGATCGACCTGACGCCGGTGACCAACGCCATGTTCGCGCGCTTCGTCGCCGCCACCGGCTATGTCACCGTCGCGGAGCGCGCGCCCCGCGCAGAGGATTATCCCGACGCGCTGCCCGATCTGCTCACCGCCGGCTCTCTCGTCTTTTCGCCGCCTGCCCGTCTCGTCGACCCGGACGACTGGACGCAGTGGTGGCGTTATGAGCCTGGCGCGAGCTGGCGCGCGCCGTCCGGTCCCGGCAGCACCATCGAAGGCATTCAGGATCATCCGGTCGTGCACGTCGCGCATGACGACGCGGCCGCCTTTGCTGCCTGGGCTGGAAAGGACCTGCCGACCGAGGCCGAATGGGAGTTCGCGGCGCGCGGTGGGCTGGACGGCGCGGCGTTCGCGTGGGGCGACGAGCTGACGCCCGGCGGCCGCCACATGGCCAATACCTGGCAAGGCGATTTTCCCTGCGGCAATAGCGCCGAAGACGGCTATGCGGGGACCTCGCCCGTCCGCACCTATCCGCCGAACGGCTATGGCCTTTTCGACATGATCGGGAATGTCTGGGAGTGGACGTCCGACTACTGGACCTCGCGTCATCCACCCGATGCCGCCAAGGCGTGCTGCGTGCCCGCCGACCCGCGCGGGGGAACGCGCGACGGCAGCTTCGACGCCGAATGGCCCGGCCTCCCGATCCCGCGCATGGTGCTGAAGGGCGGATCGCATCTGTGCGCCCCGTCCTATTGTCGCCGTTACCGGCCGGCCGCCCGCCATCCCGAAACGGTGGACTCCTCCACCAGCCACATCGGATTTCGCTGCGTGAGACGCCGCAGCGCGCAGAGCTGACGGAGCGCCGCCATGGAGCAAGTCACGGGCCGGCTGTCATCGGCCGAGATCTCGACCGAACTCGCCTCGCACAGAACGGGCCTGTCGCTGCAGCGTACGCGCATGAGCGCGGATCGCACGCTGATGTCGATCATCCGCACGGCGCTGTCGCTGATCAGCTTCGGCTTCACGATCTACCAGTTTCTCGGAAAGCTGGCGCCCTCGAGCGGTGGCGATATGGCGCTTCCGGCCCGCAGGTTCGGCATCGCCCTGGTCGTTCTGGGGATTGTCATGCTGGCCGGCGGCATCGCGGCGCATCTGAGTTTCATGCTCGCGCTCCGCAGGGAGCGCGGCGCGCTGGTCGATGCCGGCCTGCTCGGACGGGACGGCGCTTTCCCGCTCAGCCTCACCCTGGTGACATCGGTTCTGCTTCTGGCTCTGGGCTTTGTCGCGATGCTCAACATGGCGTTCGGCGTCGGGCCGCTGCAGTGACGTACGGCTGCCGCCCTGCGGAGCCTTGTGCGCGATGAGGCGGCGGCCCGGCTATGGCGGCCCGGAGCCTGAGGCGGGCGAGGGGGACGATCTCAAGATGATGAGGTCGGCGATGGAATTTCTCATCGGCGAAATCCAGCGGCTCGAGGGGCGGGTGCGCGACGTGCTTCTCGGGCTTCTTCGCGAGTCCCCGTTGCGCGCGATGCTCTATCCGGATGCGGCCGCGTTTGACGGCGAGATGCGGCGGCCGCGTCCCCGCATCGTCTCGCGCCGTGTGCGGAAGGTGGAGCAGTACATCGAGGCCCACTGGGCGGAGGCCATCTCCATCAGGAAGCTCTGCGCCGCCACCGGCGTGCCGCCGCGCACGCTGTTTCAGCTTTTCCGGGCAGAGCGCGGCTATACGCCGATGTGGTTCCAGAAGCGGACGCGCCTGCGGCACGCCCGGCAGGCTTTGAGCAACCCGGCCGGGGAAACCTCGGTTCGCCAGGTGGCGCGCGCCTGCGGCTTCACGAATCTCGGCCACTTTGCGCGCGATTATTACCTCGCTTTCGGCGAACGGCCGCTGACCACACTGGCGAACGCCAAGGGCTCGGCGGATTAGTCCGCGCATTCCGCACGGTTCGGCCAGCGGTCGCGCTCCCTGAGTAGAGCGGGCGCCCCGCGCCGGCCTAGCGTCCCGCCCGGATCACTTGTCCTCAGCGGGAGACGCATCGTGAGTATGCTCCGGAAACTGGCTATGGCGGCGGGCGTCGCCGCCGGGCTCATCTATGGCGGAACGACAGGCGCGGCGGCCGGCGAGGACAATGCCGAAGCGGCTCAGCTCGTCAAAGCGATGACCGACTACCTCCAGACCCTGGAAGCGTTCTCGGTGAAGGTCGACGTCGGCACCGATGTCGTGCTCAAGACGGGCCAGAAGCACAAGCTGAACAGCAGCGGCGAGGTTCTCGTGCGCCGCCCCGGCGCCTTGCGCGTCACGCGCAAGGGCGAGCTGGCGGACGCCGAATTCAATTTCGACGGCAAGACGCTGTCGATCCTCTCGCGCAGCGACAACGTCTATTTCCAGGCCGATGCGCCCGGCACGATCGACGACCTCGTCGACGCGCTGCAGAATCTCTACGGGATAGATCTGCCGGCCGCCGACCTCTTCGGCACGCGGGCCTACGAGCAGCTGATGACGGGGGCCTGGTCGGTCACCTATTACGGCCAGGCATCGATCGACGGCGTCGCCTGCGATCATATCGGCGTGCGCGCCGACAGCGTCGACTGGCAGATCTGGATCCGTGCCGGCGACAAGCCGTTGCCCTGCCAGTACGTCGTCACGTCCAAATGGATGAGCGGCGCGCCGGAGCATCAGGTGCGGTTCTATGGCTGGAACGAAGCACCCGAAATCGCCGCAGACAGCTTTGTCTTCACGCCGCCGGCCGACGCCAAAAAGGCCGAGACGGCCCCCGCCGACGAAATTACCCGCCTGACGAACGGAGAGTGAGCATGACCTTTTTCCGCATCGCCGTCGCCGCCCTGTGCATCTCGGCCTGCGGCCTGGCGTTCTCCGGCGCCGCGCCGACCTCGCCTGGTGTCCTCAGCCTCATCGTGCCGGCGCAGGCCTATGCGATCGTGGGGCGCCCCCTGACGCCGGTCAGCGTCGCCGGGGTTGCCCGCCGCACGACGCGGCGGGTGATCCGTCGCACGAGCTATTATGTCGCGACGCTGCCGGCCTATTGCACCGTCGCCATCATCGACGGCACAGAGATCTATTCCTGCAGCGGCACGTACTACCAGTACTATGGCGGCCGTTACGTCCTGGTCCATATCGACTGACGCGGAGCCGGATCGTGCGAGAGTTCATAAAGACGACGCTGATCGGCGGCGCGGTTTTTCTCATACCGCTCGTCCTTGTGCTGTTCGTGCTGGGGTATGCGATCTCGCTGGCGCGCGATGCGCTGCAGCCGCTGCTGCCCCTGCTTGAGCTGGTTCAGATCGGCCCGTTCGGCGGGGTCGGGCTGCTGACCGTTCTGGCGGTGGTTGTGGTTCTGCTGGTGTCGTTCGCGGCGGGCGTCTTC